>OGXZ01000060.1_pt1 | contig 54298 bp, 38 predicted proteins | sample 1576431 | NCBI WGS metagenome assembly OGXZ01 (sample SAMEA3541590, study PRJEB24748) | human gut metagenome | biome: human gut; feature: human-associated habitat; material: faeces | place: China | collected 2012
CGGGGGAGGCTAGGTGGGGGCTGATGTCATTTAGCCATAGTAACCAGTTCCTTCCCTTGGGGAAGGCTAGGATGGGTTATCCTACGGGGGAGGTTAGGTGGGGGCTGATGGCTATTGGCGGAGTCATATTAAAAACTTAATGCGCAGCCGGTTTATCTTGGTTTATCGCTTCTATGCTTTTGCGAGGTGGTGACATAGTCGCCACCGATTAGTGGCGTGCAGGGTGACAGTCGAGAGCTCGCTCTCGTAAGGTCGACCTGTACGGCAGGAATCAAGCCGTAAGGCTCGCAAAAGGATACAGGTGTCTATCCCGGTTTTTGTCTAAAATCATTGGCTAAGGAAAGGAAGTGCCCCAACACTTGCAAATCCAACTAAATCAAATCAAAATCCAAGAGTCATTAGTTCATATTATCAATAAATGGATGCAAACAGGTGGGAAACGGGTATAAAGTCGGCGGTTTGTAAATGTCAAACATATCGCTTTAGGGTAAAAAACCACAGGTTATAATACCCCTACACGAAGCATAGAAAACATAACTGCAAGCTATTGCGAATTAAACCCAAACAAAATCCACTCTCTAAAAAAACAAAAGACTGCAAGCTGTTGCTACATATTACATAGAACGGTCTGATGAACGATTGGGGCTAATGTTTTGGGCACTTTTCATACACGGATTCTGCCCAACAGGGGCAAGCACCGTGCCCAACAGGGGCAAGCACGTTACCCAACATGGGCAAGCACCGTGCCCATTTCTTGCACTTTTTTGTTCTCCTTGCCAATGATGCTTGTGGCACTCCCTTTTCCCTTGCTGATTTCTATGCTGGATAATCTTTAGACAAAAACCAAGATACCCCCCGATGATACTTCTATGATACTTTTATGATACTTTTCTGTAAAACATTCAGAAAAGTATCATTGACGTAATTCTTTCACCGCCAGTACTTTAGATTCTGAAGTGAAGCTCAAAATGATACTATGACACTTTGTTTCAGAAAAACAATAATACAGAAAACGACCTCAAAGTACAAAGACTCTGACCAAATATACAATGATTGCAACAACAGGAAGATTGACCACATAGTCTCTGTCAATATTCTCAATGAGAATGCCAACCTTACAGACTGCAAATATGCTGTATTTGCAAACTATTCCTCTTCAGAAGTGATTGGACCACAAAGACTTGGAAGGTCACTGAGGCATAAGTCCCTCATCATAATAATGCCTTATTATGAGAACACCAGAGAGCAGGAAATCCTTGAAAACATGATAAAGGACTTCAACAAGGATACTATATACACCATCCATATCATTAATGACTTGGATGAAATTGTATAGGTTTCATGAGGATTCCTTGATTTTGTCAGACAACACAAAGAATCTTGTAGCCAGACTGCTGAAGAATATCCAAACCACTTCAAGGACCAACAAGACTGAATGATGTTAATGAAACATTATATATATCTGCCATAAAAACATTATCTTTGCATTTGCAAACGTGTCAGTCACGCAAAATGCCTACATCAGAAACAGGCATGAAGCATCAAACAGAAATCCTTGCATGACAAGCCAATGGACAATATGAGAAAGATAATACATATCGACATGGATGCCTTCTTTGCTGCAGTGGAACAAAGAGACAATCCGGAGCTGCGCGGCAAACCGATTGCCGTGGGGTTCGACGGACCACGCGGTGTGGTGTCTACGGCGAGCTATGAGGCAAGGCGATATGGAGTGCGCTCGGCTATGTCGATGGCAAAGGCGAAACAGTTGTGCAAGGAACTGATTATCGTGCCGTGCAGGCATGAGGTGTACAAAGAGGTGTCGCGACAGATACACGCCATTTTCCAACGCTATACAGACCTGATAGAACCGCTGTCTATCGATGAGGCTTTTCTCGACGTGACCTGCAACAAACCGAAGATTCTGCTCGCTCAAGACATAGCAAGGGAGATAAAGGAAGCGATAAGACAGGAGACGGAGCTGACGGCAAGTGCGGGAGTGTCGTACAACAAGTTTCTCGCCAAGATAGCCTCTGACTACCGCAAACCCGACGGACTGTTTACCATCCACCCTGACCGTGCTCTCGACTTCATCGCAACGCTGCCGATAGAGGATTTCTGGGGCGTGGGACCGAAGACGAGAGAGACGATGCACCGCATGGGGATATTCAACGGGGAACAGTTGAGACAATGCTCGCTGAAGCATCTCACTGAGGTGTTCGGAAAGGCGGGACCCACGTTCTATAATTTCGCACGTGGCATAGACGAGCGGCCTGTAGAGAACGTAAGGATAAGGAAGTCCGTGGGTTGCGAACAGACTTTTCTGGAGGATATTAACAAAAGGTCGGCGATAATAATAGAACTATACCACACTGTTATGGAACTGCTGACAAGACTGGAGAAAAGCGGATTCAGAGGACTGACGCTGAGCCTGAAAATAAAATACTCCGACTTCACCAACATCACACGCAGCATAACGTCTGACAGGGTGCTCACAAAGAAACAGGACATCCTGCCACTGGCAAAGGAACTCCTCAGACAGGTGGACACCACAACGAAACCTATCCGGCTCATCGGACTGAGCGTGTCGAACCCCTGCGACGACAAGAAGAGACCACAATGGGTGGAACAGGAACTGCACTTCAAGGAATGGGACTGAAGCTGCATACAGATGACCATCATCAACGGTTCAGCCCCTGAACGAAATCGTTTTAGTCGAATAACAGCAAATAATCACAACACCTGAGACGGAAATAGAAATTATTGTTGTATTTTTGCATTGAATTTAAATAGGTAAATAATATACAGGTATGAAACAAACTAAGATTGTAGCTTCTATCAGCGACCGCAGATGCAGTGTAGACTTTATCCGCCAGCTATTCCTGGCAGGTGTGAACGTAGTCAGAATGAACACCGCACATGCCTCACACGACGGTCTACGCGAGATTATCAAAAACACGAGAAAGGTGTCAAAACACATCGGAATACTCATCGACACCAAAGGACCGGAAGTGAGGACCACAGCCACTGACCAACCCATTGAATACAAAACGGGGGAAAGGGTGAAAATCTACGGACACAATACAGAAGATACTACTCACGACACAGTGAACGTTTCATACGAAAATTTCATTGACGACGTGAAGGTGGGCGACCATGTGCTCTTCGACGACGGAGAACTGGATATGCTCGTCTATGAAAAAGACGGCGACTCGCTCTGCGTGGAGGTGCAGAACGACGGAAAGCTGGGTTCGAAAAAGAGCGTCAACGTTCCGGGAGAGCATATCGACCTGCCGGCGCTGACTGAAAAGGACAAAGCGAACATCCTGCTCGCAATAGAAGAGGACATCGACTTCATAGCCCACTCTTTCGTGCGCAGCAAGGAAGACGTGCTGGCTGTTCAGAGAATTCTTGACGAGCATAACAGCGAGATAAAGATCATCTCAAAGATCGAGAACCAGGAGGGCGTTGACAATATCGACGAGATTATCGAGGCGTCTTACGGTATCATGATCGCCCGTGGCGACCTGGGCATCGAGGTGCCTATCGAGCGCATTCCGGGAATCCAGAGAATGATCATCAAGAAGTGTATCGAGGCAAAGAAGCCTGTTATCGTTGCCACACAGATGTTGCACACGATGATAAACAACCCTCGTCCTACACGTGCCGAGGTGACCGACATCGCCAATGCCATATACTACCGCACCGACGCCCTGATGCTCAGCGGCGAGACGGCATCGGGAAAATACCCGGTGGAGGCTGTAAAGACCATGGCTGCCATAGCCGAACAGGCTGAGAAGGACAAGATGCGCGAAAACGACATCCCTGTGCCATTGAGCAACGACTGCAACGTGAGCGAATTCCTTGCAAAACAGGCTATCGAGTCAACGGAGCGTCTCGGAGTGAGGGGAATCATCACCGACAGCCTATACGGACGCACAGCACGCAACCTGGCGGCTTTCCGCGGTCCTAACCCCGTGCTCGCCATCTGCGTAAAGGAAAGGGTGCAGAGACTGCTGGCCCTGAGCTACGGAGTGATTCCGGTGTTACAGCATAAGAAGCTGCAACCGCAGGACCAGTTCGTGGCAGCGCTGAGAATGCTGCGACAGAAGGGCTACCTGAAGATGGAGGACAAGATTGCATATCTGAGCGGCAGCTTCGGAAGGGGCGGCGGCACCACGTTCCTCGAAATCGACAAGGTGGCTGACGTGTTCAACAAGGACTTCAAACTGCCTAACACAATGAGACCTTGACAATACACGGAACAAGAAATACACAATGACTGAAAAACCGGCTTCATGGTCCGCATCGCAGGAAACTCCCGCTATGCGGACTTTTGGAACTGGGTTTATAATAATCTTTTGATAACCTTATTTTTATGAAACACGCATTGATAACAGCACTACTTGCATCGGCAACTCTTCTTGGCAACGCACAGAACCAGCAGAAAGCCGAAACCTGCAACCAACAGCATTACGTGCCGACAGCAGAGAACCTGCAGGCACGAAATGAATTTTCTGACAACCGATTCGGCATTTTCCTGCATTGGGGACTTTACAGTATGTTCGCACAGGGGGAATGGTATCTCAACTATGGTCCCAACAAGGACGAATACGCCAAGGTGGCTGACGCTTTCTATCCGCACTCCTTCAACGCCGAGAAATGGATTTCGGCGATAAAGGCTTCGGGAGCCAAATACATCTGCTTCACAACCCGCCACCACGAGGGTTTCTCGATGTGGGACACAAAACAGTCTGACTACAACATCATGAACACGCCATACGGCAAAGACATCGTGAGACAGCTGGCTGACGAATGCCACAAACAGGGCATTGGACTGCATCTCTACTACTCTCACATCGACTGGACACGAGAAGACTACCCTGCCGGCAGAACAGGACTGACAACGGGCAAAGACCCGAAGAAGGCTGACTGGAACCACTACTACAAATTCATGAACGCACAGCTCACCGAACTGCTGACAAACTACGGAAAGGTGGACGGAATATGGTTTGACGGATGGTGGGACCACGACGAGGACACTATCCCATTCAACTGGCAGCTGCCTGAGCAGTATGCCATGATACACAAACTGCAACCGGCGTGCATCATCGGCAACAACCACCACCAGACTCCGTTTGAGGGCGAAGACATGCAGATGTTTGAAAGAGACATTCCGGGAGAGAACAAGAACGGCCTGTCAGGACAGTCTATCAGCCGGTTGCCGCTGGAGACTTGTCAGACGATGAACGGCATGTGGGGATACAAGATAAAAGACCAGAACTATAAATCGGCCAAGGAACTCATCAGACTGCTCGTGCGCACAGCGGCTAAGGGAGCCAACCTGCTGCTCAATATCGGTCCGCAGCCAAACGGCGAACTTCCGGCAACGGCTCTCGACCGTCTTGCCGACATGGGCAAATGGCTGAACGGCAATGCCGGCGAAAGCATATACCGCACTGTGGCAGGAGAAGTGGCGCTTGGCGACAGCATCGTGTCGACATGCGGAAAGGGGAAAAAGGCTCCTCTCTATATACATATCCTCACAGACAAGAAGGATGGTGAAATCGCCGTGACAATGAAGGGTAAAGCCAAGAAGGCGACAAACCTCATCACAGGCGACAAACTGGCGTTCAGAAAGGACAAAGCCACTGGCAAGACAATCTTCGAGCTGAACGACAGAAAGGGTGACGAAGACGACTATATCATCAAAGTGGAATTCTAATCCTTCATATATACAAAAAAAATGGCATAATCGCTGAAAAGTGCGATTATGCCATTTTTTTTACCCCAATCGGTCATTAGGTCGTTTTGGGGGTGGTAAAAAAACTCAGCCAAGGACTCGGCAATAACTGAATCCTTGGCTGTTTTTATTATGGTAACTATGTACCTTTATTCTTGGAGTATATCAACTCCAGCTTATCACGATTAATATTCACCCCATGCCTTAATCTCGATATCTGAGAGCTTGGTAGTGCAGAATGCTGATATGAATGCACTGGCAAGACGGCTGTTGGTAATCAACGGAACGTTGAGGTCGATTGCCGCACGGCGAATCTTGTAACCGTTGGTAAGCTCAGAGCTGGTGAGGTTCTTAGGAATGTTCACCACCATGTCAATCTCGTGGTTGTGGAGCATATCAAGAGCCTTTGGAGTCTTGCCGTCGTCAGGGTCTGAAGGCCAGAGCACATGGGTATTCTCAATGCCGTTCTCAGTGAGGAACTTACTTGTTCCGTCTGTTGCAAAGAGCTTATAACCATGTTTCACGAGCATCTGTGCAGCGTCGAGCATGTCTGCCTTCTGCTTTGCACTACCAGTAGAAAGAAGAATGTTCTTCTCCGGAATACGCTGACCTACGGAAAGCATACTCTTGAGCACGGCACAGCTTGTGTCGTTTCCGATACATCCAACCTCACCAGTAGAACTCATGTCTACACCGAGAACTGGGTCAGCCTTCTGCAGACGGTTGAACGAGAACTGAGAAGCCTTGATTCCCACGTAGTCAAGATCGAAGAGGTTCTTGCTCGGTTTCTCTACCGGCAGACCTAACATAACTCGTGTGGCAAGCTCGATGAGGTTGATCTTCAATACCTTGCTCACGAATGGGAACGAACGGCTGGCACGCAGGTTACACTCGATGACGAGGATATCATTGTCGCGAGCCATAAACTGGATGTTGAACGGTCCGTTGATGTGGAGTTCCTTGGCAATCTGACGGCCGACGCGCTTCACACGGCGCACGGTCTCAACATAGAGTTTCTGTGGAGGGAACTGTATTGTAGCGTCGCCGGAGTGTACACCGGCAAACTCGATATGCTCAGAAATGGCGTAAGCAATGACCTCACCGTCTTTTGCCACGGCATCCATCTCAATCTCCTTGGCATGCTCGATGAACTTGCTCACTACGACCGGATGATCCTCGCTGACATTGGCAGCCAACTGGAGGAAACGCTTCAGCTCGTCCTCATTAGAGCATACGTTCATGGCAGCACCTGAGAGCACGTAGCTTGGGCGCACAAGAACAGGGAAGCCTACCCTATCGATGAACTTGTCGATGTCTTCCATGCTGGTCAGAGCGCTCCACTCAGGCTGGTTGATGCCGTTGTTGGTGAGCATCTGAGAGAACTTGGCACGGTCTTCGGCATTGTCGATATCCTTAGCCTTGGTACCGAGGATCGGCACATGCTGCTCATCGAGGCGCATTGCAAGGTTGTTAGGAATCTGTCCACCGGTGGAAACGATTACGCCATAAGGCTGCTCCATGTCGATGATATCCATAACACGCTCGAATGTCAACTCATCGAAATAGAGACGGTCGCACATGTCATAGTCGGTAGAAACGGTCTCAGGGTTATAGTTTATCATCACCGAGCGGTAGCCCTCCTTGCGGATAGTATTGAGAGCCTGCACGCCACACCAGTCGAACTCAACTGAAGAACCGATGCGGTAGGCACCTGAACCGAGCACCACGATGCTGCGGTGGTCGTTCTCGAAGGTGATGTCGCTCTTCACACCGGCGTATGTAACATACAGATAGTTGGTCTGTGCCGGATATTCAGCGGCAAGGGTATCTATCTGTTTTACTACAGGAAGGATGCCATAGTTCTTGCGCAACTGTCTTACAACAAGACCTGCCTTAGCCATGCTGTGAAGCTCCTGCTCCAAGCCGACTGCACGAGCTATCTGGAAGTCGGTGAAACCATAGACCTTAGCCGTGCGCATCAGTTCCTTGTCAAGAGTATTTATGTTGCACTTCTTCATCTCCTCGTCTATGTCGATGATATGCTTCAGCTTCTCGAGGAACCACTTGTCAATCTTAGTCAGTTCATGGATATCGTCAACGGTATATCCCTTGTGCATAGCCTTCGAGATGACGAAGATACGCTTGTCTGTAGGTTCACGAAGGGCGGCGTCGATATCAGGAATCTCAAGTTCCTTGTTCTCAACGAAGCCGTGCATACCCTGACCGATCATACGGAGACCCTTCTGGATAGCTTCCTCGAAGTTGCGGCCGATAGCCATTACCTCACCGACAGACTTCATCGATGATCCCAACTCCTTGTCTACGCCACGGAACTTGCTCAAGTCCCAGCGTGGTATCTTGCAGACCACATAGTCGAGAGCCGGTTCGAAGAATGCGCTGGTGGTTTTGGTCACGGAGTTCTTCAGCTCGAAGAGTCCGTAGCCCATACCGAGCTTTGCAGCAACGAAAGCCAGAGGATAACCTGTTGCCTTTGAAGCGAGAGCTGACGAACGGCTCAAACGGGCATTCACCTCGATCACTCTATAGTCTTCGCTCTTTGGGTCGAACGCATACTGCACGTTACACTCACCCACGATACCGATATGGCGGATGATCTTGATAGCCAAGGCACGGAGCTTGTGATATTCTGAGTTTGTAAGCGTCTGTGAAGGAGCGATTACGATACTCTCTCCCGTATGGATTCCCAGCGGGTCGAAGTTCTCCATATTACAAACGGTGATACAGTTGTCGTAGCGGTCGCGCACCACTTCATACTCTATCTCCTTCCATCCCTTGAGACTCTTCTCCACAAGCACCTGCGGAGAGAAAGCGAATGCCTTCTCAGCGAGCTTGTCCAGTTCCTCCTCGTTGTCAGCGAAACCTGATCCCAGACCTCCCAATGCGTATGCGGCACGGATAATAACAGGATAACCGAGTTCGGCAGCTGCCTTGCGTGTCTGTTCGATGTTCTCGCAAGCCTCGCTCTTGATGGTCTTCACGTCAATCTCGTCGAGCTTCTGAACGAAAAGCTCACGGTCTTCTGTGTCCATGATAGCCTGCACCGGTGTGCCAAGCACCCTGACATTGTATTTCTCGAGCACACCGCTCTTGAAGAGTTCAACACCGCAGTTGAGAGCCGTCTGTCCGCCGAAAGAAAGGAGGATACCATCCGGACGCTCCTTTTCGATTACCCTCTCCACAAAATATGGCTGGACAGGAAGGAAATAGATCTGGTCGGCAACGCCCTCGGATGTCTGTACGGTGGCGATGTTAGGGTTGATGAGAACTGTTTCCACTCCCTCCTCACGGAGTGCCTTGAGTGCCTGAGAACCGGAATAGTCGAACTCACCGGCCTCACCGATCTTCAATGCGCCTGAACCTAAGAGCAGGACTTTCTTTATATTATCGTCTTTCATTATTATATTATCTTGAGTTTCTTGATACTTTGATTCCACACTGCCAGTCTCAAGAGAGAGAGAACGGCAGAATGTGACTATAACGTGTTTCAGCGAATCATTATTTGAGTGCTTCAACGAACTTGTCGAACATGAACTCTGTATCTACCGGTCCGGAGCAAGCCTCCGGGTGGAACTGGCTTGAGAACCAAGGGTTGGTCTTGTGCTTGATGCCCTCGTTGCTGCCGTCGTTCATATTCACGAAAAGTTCCTCCCAGTCCTTGCCGAGAGTCTTGGCGTCAACGGCATAGCCGTGGTTCTGGCTCGTCACGAAACACCTGTCTGTGCCAACCATGCGCACTGGCTGGTTGTGGGAACGGTGACCGTATTTCAGTTTGTAGATGCTTGCGCCGCCTGCCTTGGCGAGCAACTGGTTACCCATACAGATACCACAGATTGGCTTTGTAGACTTTGACATCTGCTTGCGGATGATTGCCACTGCTTCCTCACACATGTCCGGGTCGCCAGGACCATTGGCGAGGAAAAGGCCGTCGAACTCCATGTCGGTATAGTCGTAGTTCCATGGCACACGGATAACTTCCACACCACGGTTGATGAGGCAACGGATGATGTTATGCTTCACGCCACAGTCAACAAGCACCACCTTGCGGCCGGCACCCTCGTTGTAGCGGATAATCTCCTTGCAGCTCACACGGTCGACGAAGTTCACTCCCTCATACATTGCCACCGGCACATTGTCCGGCTCGTCGTCGAAGAGAATCTTTCCCATCATGACACCGTGCTCACGCAACACTTTAGTCAGCTCGCGGGTGTCGATGCCGGTAATTCCCGGCACATGCTCGCGCTTGAGCCAATCGGCAAGCGACTCTACAGCATTCCAATGACTATACTGCTCGCTATAGTCGGCAACGATGATTGCCGAAGCATGGATTTTGTCACTCTCCATAAATGTAGCCAGACCATTCTCTTCGATAGTAAACGGAGGCACGCCATAGTTACCTACAAGCGGATAAGTGAGAACCATCAGCTGACCTGCGTAGGAAGGGTCGGTAAGGCTCTCCGGATAGCCCATCATGGCTGTATTGAACACCACCTCACCAGCAACGGGCTGGTCGTAGCCAAACGACTTTCCGTGGAACTTGGTTCCATCTTCCAAGACTAAAGTTACATTTCTCATTTATATAGTTGTTTTTAAACCTTGCGATTATTTTGTTATAATTCTATTTTCTCTTCTTGTATTTGTTCTCATAGAAGCTGACGAAGGCTCTGTTTACAAGCTCCGTGCCTCCGGGAGTAGGATAGTTACCGGTGAAATACCAGTCTCCCTTATGGCCAGGTATAGCCTCGTGGAGTCCTTCGATAGACTGGAACACGAGTTCCACCGGTGTTGTCATGCCTTCTGGGCGCAGCATTTCGATGATTTTCTGGTTTATCTCATTCACCGTGAAAGGCGTGTAGATGTCTCTCACGCAGTTGCGCATCTCGGCTCTCGGTTTCTTGAGCTCTGCGAGACAGTTCTCATAAATATCGTCAACGACATGGAGCATGTCGCGTTCCTTCAGCAGCTGCATTGTGGCACCAAAGACACAGAACTCCTCCAGGCTCGGCATGTCGATACCGTAGTAGTCGGGGTATCGTATTTGTGGCGAACTGCTCACCACCACGATCTTCTTTGGGTGCAGGCTGTCGAGAATCTTCAGGATGCTCTCTTTCAGAGTGGTTCCCCTAACGATGCTGTCGTCGATGATGACGAGATTGTCAACGTATGGCTCTATCGAACCATATGTCACATCGTATACATGCGACGCCAGGTCCTTACGGGTGTTTCCCTCTGTGATGAAGGTGCGAAGCTTGATGTCCTTCCATGCCACCTTCTCACTCCGGACATACTGATGGAGAATCTCCTGCAGCTCGTCCTTAGTCGGTGTATGGCCGAGGTTATACAGACGTTCTATCTTCTGGTCGTTGATATACCTCTTGAAGCCTCCGAGCATTCCGTAGAACGCCACTTCGGCTGTGTTTGGTATGAAAGAGAACACTGTATGTTCGGTGTCGTAATCCACAGCCTTCAGAATACTCTCCGTGAGCTGTTCTCCGAGCTTCTTGCGCTCATTGTATATATCGCGGTCGGAACCGCGGCTGAAGTATATTCTCTCAAACGAGCATTTGCTGTCGCCACGCTGTTCGATTATCTGCTCCAGACTGTCCACGCCGTTCTTTGTCACTACTATCGCCTGTCCGGGCTCCAGCTCGTGGATGTCGTCGCAGTCGAGTCCGAATGTGGTCTGAAGCACAGGGCGCTCGCTTGCCAATGCTATCACCTCGTCGTCCTTATACCAGAAAGCCGGACGAATCCCCCATGGGTCTCTCATGGCAAACATCTCTCCGCTTCCTGTCAGTCCGCACATCACGTAGCCACCGTCGAAGTCGGTCATCGTGGTTTTCAGCACATTAGCCATCTTCACGTTGTCATCGATATAATCGGTGATGTCGCGTCCTTTGAGGCCCTTCTTCTGGGCATCTATGAAGTTGCGCTCCACCTCTCTGTCGAGGCGGTGGCCCATCAGTTCGAGAGTGATATAGGTGTCGCTGTATATTCTCGGCGACTGTCCCATAGCGAGTAGTTTCTCGAAAATCTCATGCACGTTGGTCATATTGAAATTTCCGCAGAGACAAAGATTCTTTGCTCTCCAGTTGTTTCTTCTCAGAAACGGATGCACGAATGTGAGTCCGCTCTTTCCTGTAGTGGAATAGCGCAGGTGGCCCATATACATCTCTCCTGCAAACGGAAGATTGTGGCGTGCATAATCCACATCAGCGAGCTGTTCCTCTGAGAGGTCCATGAATTTCTTGTGTACTGTGCTAAAGATCTCCGTGATGGCGTTGGAACCTTCCGCCCTCTCCCTGAACATATATTCGTGGCCGGGCAAAGCTGCGAGATTCACGCATGCCATTCCGGCTCCTTCCTGTCCTCGGTTGTGTTGTTTCTCCATCATGAGATAGAGTTTGTTAAGACCATACATCCAGGTGCCATACTTCTCCTGGTAGTATTCCAGTGGTTTCAGCAGTCTCACCATTGCCACACCACATTCATGCTTCAAAGGTTCCATTTTTGAATTCTTATTAAATATGTATTATCCTTACTGTAACTATTACCCTAATATATTCAAAGCAAGGGGCTCACCCCTCGGAAGAGGAGCAGCCCCAAGATATAGATGTCAATTATTCAACGGTCACCGACTTGGCGAGATTTCTCGGCTGGTCAACGTTCTTTCCTTTGCACACTGCGATATGGTATGCAAGGAGCTGCAACGGAATGGATGCCACAAGCGGCTCAAGACATTCGAGCGTCTGCGGAATCTCTATCACTTCGTCGGCAATCTTGCTTATCGTGTCGTCGCCTTTAGAAACCAATGCTATGACCTTTCCCTTTCGTGCCTTGATTTCCTGAATATTGCTGAGCACCTTCTGATACATCTCATCATGCGGAGCTATTACCACTACCGGCATATCAGAGTCGATAAGGGCGATGGGACCGTGCTTCATCTCTGCAGCTGGGTAGCCTTCGGCATGGATGTAACTGATTTCCTTCAGTTTCAGAGCGCCTTCAAGCGCAACCGGATAGTTGTAGCCACGTCCCAGATAAAGGAAATTGCTGGCATAGGTGAAGGTCTTGCTCAATTCTGATATCCTGTCGTTCAGCTTCAACAGAGACTTCATCTTCTCTGGCACGGTACACAGTTCGCTGACAATCTTGGAGTATTGTTCGTTTGTAATCGTGCCCTTCTCCTTGCCGAGTGCCAGTGCGAGCATCAGAAGCACGGTGACCTGTCCGGTGAATGCCTTGGTGGAGGCAACGCCGATCTCCGGTCCTACGTGTATATACGAACCGGTGTCTGTGTCTCTCGGTATGCTCGAACCGATAGCGTTGCATACTCCATAAACGAATGCGCCGTTGTCTTTTGCCAGGTTCACGGCAGCCAACGTGTCGGCTGTCTCACCGCTCTGGGAGATTGCTATCACGACGTCGGAACTGTCGATAACAGGATTTCTGTATCTGAACTCGCTGGCGTATTCCACTTCCACCGGTATGCGGCAAAGCGACTCTATCAGCTGCTTGCCGATGAGTCCGGCATGCCATGACGTGCCGCAGGCAACGATTATCACACGCTTGGCAGCAAGGAGCTGACGTCTGTAGTCTATTACAGCACTGAGTGTAACATTGTTGGCTTCCACGTTTATCCTTCCACGCATGCAGTTCTCCAGACATTCCGGCTGCTCGAAGATTTCCTTGAGCATGAAATGCGGGAAACCGCCTTTCTCTATCTGTCCGAGGTCGAGGTCTACGGTGCAGATTTCCGGATTAAGCGTGTCGTTGAGAGTATTCACCACCTTGAGGTCTTCGCCACGGCGTATCACGGCGATATTGTCGTCGTCGAGATAAACCACCTTGTCGGTGTATTCAATAATAGGAGTGGCGTCGGAACCGAGGAAGAACTCGTCCTCGCCTATACCGATGACCAGCGGACTCTGCTTGCGGGCAGCGATAATCTGGTCTTTGTCTCTCTTGTCGAGCACTGCAATGGCATAAGCTCCGATGAGCTGGGTGAGGGCAAACCTCACTGCCGTAAGCAGGTCTACGTTCTTTCTCGTCTGTATATATTCTATGAGTTGCACGATGACTTCTGTATCGGTATCCGAACGGAATTTCACGCCATCGGCAACGAGTTTCTTCTTCAGGTCAGCATAGTTCTCGATGATGCCATTATGAATGATGGCGATGTTCTTCGACTCTGAATAATGCGGATGTGCATTCACCGACGATGGTTCACCATGAGTAGCCCAACGTGTGTGTGCTATTCCAACAGTTCCGGATATGTCCTTATCCTCACAGAACCGCTCCAGATCTGCCACCTTGCCCTTAGTCTTGTATACGCTGAGGTCGCCATTGTCGTTTATCATAGCGACGCCCGCACTATCGTATCCTCTATACTCTAATCTCTTAAGTCCCTTAATGAGAATAGGGAAGACCTGTCTTTTACCTATATATCCTACAATACCACACATATCAAATAAAAATTTGAAATGACAGAAAGCCTTACAATCTTACCAACGTCACGATAAGCGACGTTATAGACGTCAGAGAACTGATACTTGCAATCCAGATCGACGTACTCGAACCGATGACAGAGTTTCTCTTCTTGGTTTTGTTAGGCTCCACATAAATCTGGTCATTCTGCTGCAGATAATAGTATGGAGACTTTATGATGTTTGCATCTGTCAAGTCAAGCCTGTGGGCAGACTTTCTTCCTTCGCTGTCTTCTCTGATAAGCAACACATTCTGGCGTTTACCATAGATAGTAAGGTCGCCTGCCTGTGCCAAAGCCTCGGGGAGACTTATTTTCTCTGTTTCCACAACAAACTCTCCCGGTTTGTTTACCTCACCATACACGCATACTCTGAAGCTGGACATGCGCACGGTGATGATAGGATTCTCCTTCTCTGCCATATAAGGTTTGATTCTGTCGTGGATAACAGCCTCACACTCGCGCTTGGTCAAGCCTGAAACTTTCACCAATCCTATGATAGGGAAATTGATGTAACCGTTGTTGTCAACAAGGTATGTTGACTCCTTGGCATTAGCAATGTTATTATTATTACCAGTATTGAGATTGAACGGCACGGCTGCTCTCGGATCGGTGGTATTTACGGTTATCACCAAGCCATCCTTAGGCATGATCTTGGCATCGAAAAGTCCCTTCGAAGAAGATAAGTCCAGTGTGTCAATGTTCTGATAATAAGCGAATTGCTTTATGCCACCACAGCTAAAGAGGGTGAACACAGCTACCAATAATACAATTGGCATAAGTAGTTTCTTCATACTCGTTCAATTAAGATATAGTTAAAATCTTTGCAAAAATAATCCTATTTTCTGAAAGCGGCAAATATTTCTATACAAAATCCCCATTTCTCTCACATATAATTCATGTGGTGGGAAATGGGGATATGGATTATTCATTCATCGCCCCTCATGCCACTATCCTGGATAGTCAAAGGGGAAACGACTCAGTATGTTCGTCCTGTCCGTCAACTTATCTACTCGCCGACTTGTCCACCCGCTTATTGCGACCGCCCTGCCGACGCGTGAACGCGACGGGAATCAATAGAACTTGAAGTAGTTGCGGGCGTTGTTGTAGCTGATGTCCTCAACCATGCGAGAGAGGCTCTCCATGTCGTTTGGCAGCAAGCCCTTCTCAACGTCGTTGCCGAGCAGATTGCAAAGCAGACGACGGAAATACTCATGACGAGGATATGAGAGGAACGAACGGCTGTCGGTGAGCATACCTACGAAACGGCTCAGCAGACCAAGAACAGAGAGTGCGTTCATCTGGCGTGTCATACCGTCGAGCTGGTCGTTGAACCACCAGCCTGAACCGAACTGGATCTTGCCTGGGCATGAACCGTCCTGGAAGTTGCCGAGCATTGTGGCGATAACCTCGTTGGCACATGGGTTCAAGCAGTAGAGGATAGTACGTGTGAGCTTGCCTTCCTTGTTGAGTTCGTTGAGGAAGTGGCTCATCGCTGTTGCTGTGGTGAACTCACCGATTGAGTCGAAACCGGTGTCAGCACCGAGCTTGTCGTACATCAGACTGTTGTTGTCGCGGATTGCTCCGTAATGGTACTGCTGCGTCCAGTCGCTTGCGAAGTCCTGTTCAGCGAAGATGCGCAGGATGCAGTGTTTGAACTGGCGGACCTCCTGAGCCGAAAGCTGCTGCTTGCGCATTGCTTTCTCGAAGATTGTCTCGATCTGAGAGTCTGTATATGGTTCGTCGTAGAACTCCTCGATACCGTGGTCTGAAAGGCGGCAGCCGTTCTCATGGAAGAAGTCGTGGCGCTTCTGCAGAGCGTCCACCATATCGGCAAACTTGTTGATTGTGACACCAGCCACCTCACCAAGCTTGTTCACGTATTCAGGGAATTCAGGCTTCTCGATGTTCATTGCCTTGTCAGGACGCCATGCCGGAATCATCTTGATCTCGAAACCGCTCTCGCGAGTCTGCTTGTGGTAGCGCAAATCGTCGATTGGATCGTCGGTGGTGCAGACACACTCCACGTTGTAGCGGCGCATGAATCCGCGTGCGGTATATCCTGGCTGCTTCAGCTTCTCGTTACATTCGTCGAAGATTTCTCTTGCTGTCTTAGGACTCAAGAGTTTGTCGATGCCGAAAGCGGTCTTCAGCTCGAGGTGGGTCCAGTGGTAAAGAGGGTTGCGGAAAGTGTAAGGAACGGTCTCTGCCCATTTCTCAAACTTCTCCCAGTCTGAAGTATCCTTGCCTGTGCAGAATCTCTCGTCAACACCGTTGGTTCTCATCGCACGCCACTTGTAGTGGTCGCCTCCGAGCCAAAGCTCTGTAATACTTTTGAACTGATGGTCGTTTGCCACCATTTCAGGAATCAGATGACAGTGATAATCGATGATTGGCATCTTGGCCGCATGATTGTGGAAAAGTTCCTGCGAGGTCTTGGTTTCAAGCAGGAAGTTTTCGTCCATAAATTGCTTCATGACTTAATATTATTTTAGTCTTAATTGTTAATATGTAATTTGTTTAATCTTTTCTGTGCAAATATACGGCATTTTTTTTGATTACATCATTTTTTAAGCTATATTTGCACAATCTAAACGAAAAATCAAATAGGCAAGACCTTTTATGAAAAACAAAAATTCAGTTTCTAACTATTCCTTCAAACGCACAGACAGAGTGCTTTTGATATACACGGGAGGCACAATAGGCATGGGATGCAACCGTGAATCAGGAGCATTGGAACCTCTGGACTTTAACCATCTAATCAGCTGCCTTCCGGAATTTGCTGCCATCGAGACGGGAATCGACTCTTATCAGTTCACGCCTCCCATCGACTCCAGCGACATGACGCCGCGCTTCTGGTCGCGACTCGTAAGGATCATTGCCGACAGATACGACGACTACGACGGTTTCGTAATACTGCACGGCACCGACACCATGGCATTCACGGCATCAGCACTGTCGTTCATGCTCGAAAACCTGACAAAGCCTGTGGTGCTGACAGGAAGCCAGCTGCCTATCGGTCAGCTGCGCACCGATGGCAAAGAGAACCTCGTGACGAGTATTGAGGTGGCTTCTGCCCACCATGACGACGGCACACCGATAGTTCCAGAAGTGTGTATCTATTTCAACGGCCACCTGCTGAGAGGCAACAGGGCAACGAAAGCAAACGCCGACGGGTTCAACGCCTTTGAATCTTACAACTATCCTCATCTGGCAGATGCCGGAGTGAACATCACATACCACGAGGAGCATATCCTGAAGAGGGACTTCACGAAGAAACTCATCCCCCACTTCGCATTAGACCCCAACGTCACCGTGTTCACGCTTTTCCCTGGCGTGCAGGAGCAGATCACGCGCCACGTAATCGAGTCGCCGGAGCTTCGCGCCATGGTGATGAGGACCTACGGCAGCGGAAACGCACCACACCACCCCTGGCTCATGCGACTGCTCAAGGAGGCTACAAGCCGCGGAATCACTGTGGTGAACATCAGCCAGTGTGATGCCGGAGCCGTGGAGATGGGCAGATACGACACGGGATTCCAGCTCAAGAACATGGGCGTGGTGAGCGGTTACGACAGTACCGTGGAGAGTGCTTTGACAAAACTCATGTTCCTGATAGGTCAGCACAACGATGTTAATCTCGTGAGATCGAACATTGTGAGAGATATCTGCGGAGAGATAACTGTGACAGAATAAAGGCAAAAGAGAAGTATCTGACTTTTACAAATAAATCGAGTAGGAGGAAAACGAAGCTGTTTTCTTCCTACTTTCGTATATACTATCCTCTCACACCACCGTTCGTGCGGTTCCGCATACGGCGGTTCCTATTTCGGCTGCCATTCGAGATAATATCACATAAGATAGAGAATAGAGATACCGTTTGCCTGATTTTTTGCATTCTATGCCCGTTTGGGGTCAAAGACATACTGTCCCTTCTTGTCGGTAACGCTGCCGAAACGGATGGCATGGCGTGGACAGTTATGATAGCAGGCGAAGCAAGTGAGACAGCTGCCATCATGGTTCCATTGCGGCATACCGTCGTCGTCAAGCGACATGTTGCCGACGGGACACGATGCCACGCACTTCCCACACGACACGCAGAGCGACTCTTCAACATGGAAATAACGGTCGGTGACGAGTTTGCGCACAAATGCCTCGCCGAGCAGACCACTGTTGATTCTCTTCCATCTGCCCAGATAGCGCATGAAAGCCCCATTCGCCATCTCTCTTATCTTTTCTGCTATAAACTCCATGCGCGGCTGCGCTTCATGGAGCTTGTCGCTGACCACCTTCTCCTTGTCTACATCCATAAAGGGCAGTCCGACGTATGTATTCGGCATCCGCACATCAAACACGGCATCGAGAGAAACGCCTTGTTTCTTGAGATCGCTGCGCAATATATCCATACTCTCGCCAACGGTGTCGCCAACGGTACAGACTGAATACACGTAGGGTTTGACATTGCGCTCCGAACCGACGCTCAACGTCATTCCTGACAACACGCGACGAAGCAGCATCGGCGGGCGCCAACCGTGAACGGGAAAGAAGATGCCGAGAGGCTCTCCGGTGTTCAGCTGCACATGAAGGGGCTGGCTGCATACAGAGGCGATGTCTACTACCCTCTCGTCTCCTGTCATGCGGGCGATGCTCTCGGCAACCCATCTGGTGTTTCCTGTGCCGGACAAATACAGTATCATAATCGTGAATTTAGGGTATTTTCTTGTTTTATTGGGAAATATTCAATATCTTAGCAAAGAGTTTGAATGTATAACACTAAATCTATAACTAATAAAGGAATATTGTATGAACGATAAAGAATTAATGCTCAGAGCCATAAGACTGTCTGAAGAGAGCGTGAAAAGCGGCGGCGGACCGTTCGGTGCGGTAATAGCACGCAACGGCGAAGTCGTGGCAGAGGCTTCCAACTGTGTCACTATAGACTGCGACCCTACCGCCCATGCAGAGGTGTCGGCAATCCGCAAGGCGGCAAAGGCCATCGGTTCATTCGACCTGGGAGGCTGCTCGATATACACTTCGTGTGAACCGTGTCCGATGTGTCTGGGTGCTATATACTGGGCACATCTCGACAAGATTTTCTATGCCAACGACCGCAAGGACGCTGCTGCAATAGGTTTCGACGACGACTTCATATACAAGGAACTGGAACTGTCGCCGGACCACCGCAACAAGCCATCGGAAATTATCATGCAGGAAGAGGCGAAAAAGGCTTTCCGCATGTGGGCGGAGAAGACAGACAAGACTGAATACTAACCCAAACCGGTCATCAGAACAGAATACGCAGAAATGTCCTGATGACCGATTCGTTTTATCACAAGCCTCAACTGAGCCACAAATAGTATATTGCCGCAAGCACCGCTGCCAGCACAACGAATATGGCGGTCTTTATCAGGCAGCCTGTGATTTTCTTCACAAGCAGGAACACCACGATAAAGGCTACTATACAGAATATGTAATATCCGAAATTTTCCATCTTTTCTTGAGTTTAATGATTAATTGAGCCCAATATAAAAGGGACTGAGCAATGAAGCTGACCGATTGGCCTACTTGAACAGATGTCTGAACGCCGCCGGAATCATCGTCTCGAACTCCATCGCCTGACGGGTAACGGGATGATAGAAGCAGAGCATATAGGCATGAAGACAAAGGCGATGTATAGGGTCGTCGCCATTGCCGTATTTTATGTCGCCACATACCGGATGTCCCATATCGGCAGAGTGTACACGAATCTGGTTTTTCCTTCCTGTCTCCAATTTGTATTCCACAAGACTATGCTCCGTGGTGCGGTCGAGCACCCGGTAATGGGTGATGGCATATTTTCCGCCATTGTCCACCGGTGACGAATATGTCACGTATGCCTTGTTGTCCTTCAGCCAGTTTTCTATCGTTCCCTCATCATTCTCCATCTCTCCACTAACCACGGCAACGTAGCGTCGGTCGAAAACTATGTCATGCCAGTTGTGCTCCAGAATCTGCTCCGTCTCCATGTCCTTGGCATAAATCATGAGTCCGCTGGTGTCGCGGTCAAGACGGTGTACGACATGTGCCGTGCAGCGCTGGCGGGTCTTCTTGAAATAGTCGTCGAGCACGGCTTTCACGTTCAGCGACTTGTGGCCGGCTGCCATCGACAGGATGCCGATATTCTTCTCAATCACCACGAGATACTGGTCCTCGTAGACAATCTTCACATAACGGCTCTTGAGCTTGTCGTTGTTTCGCTTCGTCTTGCTCACTTCTATCTTGGTGCCGGCAGCAACGGGATAGTCAAACTGTGTCACAGTCTTGCCATTAACCTTGATGCCACGGCCTTGAAGCGTGGCTTTGATCTTAGAACGGCTCTCCTTCACGTTGTTGAGGAGGAAGTTGAGCAACGTATCGTCTTGCTCCACTTGATAGTGGGCGTAATCATTGATGTTTCTGTTATATGTATGTCTCATATTGTCGTCTGAAAGAATTTTCGGGATGCAAATATATGAAAAAATCAGATACTTTTGCATCAATAATGCCAAAAGTCATTGATATTATGGCAACGAGGCGTGTTTTTTTGCCATCATCGCCCCGGCAGAGATTACCGCAGGCGGTGAAGGGATAGCTATGTCGGATAAACCAGCCCAACAATTACGGCGACAAAAAAATATCCCTGAATTTTCCCCCACGGCGTGGGGAACGGTTCCCCACAATGTGGGGTTTCATTCCCCACGTCAGGGGGAGATTTCGAAGTAATGCTTATCGTGATGGCATTTCGATGGATATTGATTCGTCTGGCCACCTTCTTTTCCACTTGTCAGCCCGTAAAATATCCACAAATATTTACTTTTATTTCTCAATATCAATAATTTGCAGTAACTTTGCAGCCGATTTTGCCGTATTGGGCAAAATTCGATGCCAAGGACAAAAAGGTATGCTTCGGGAATGTCTCTGGCAGAAAAGAAAGATAACAATAAGAAAGTACTATATAATAACAATAAGAAAGTACTATATAATAAGGTAGAAGAAAGAAAATGATTACAGTAACCAATCTCGCTATCCAATTCGGAAAGAGAGTACTCTACAAGGATGTCAATATCAAATTCACCAATGGAAACATTTATGGTGTGATCGGTGCAAACGGCGCAGGAAAGTCTACACTGCTCAAGGCTATCAGCGGAGAACTGGAGCCTAACAAGGGAACAGTGGAACTGGGACCGGGCGAGCGTCTCTCCGTGCTCGATCAGGACCACTTCAAATATGACGCATACAGCGTGATGGACACGGTGCTGATGGGACACGAGCCTCTGTGGAACAACATGAAAGAGCGTGAGGCACTCTACGCAAAACCGGAAATGACAGAAGAGGATGGTAACCGCGCTGCCGACCTGGAGCTGAAATTCGCCGAGATGGACGGATGGAACGCTGAAAGCGACGCTGCACAGATGCTCTCTAACCTCGGCATCAAGGAGCACATGCACCAGAAGATGATGAGCGAGCTGTCAAACAACGAGAAGGTGCGCGTGATGCTTGCAAAGGCTTTGTTCGGACACCCCGACAACCTGTTGCTCGACGAGCCTACCAACGACTTGGACCTCGACACCGTGCAGTGGCTTGAGGAATATCTGAGCAATGTGGAGCAGACAGTTCTCGTAGTGAGCCACGACCGTCACTTCCTCGACGCCGTCAGCACACAGACAGTGGACATCGACTTCGGAAAGGTTACCGTATTCTCAGGAAACTACTCTTTCTGGTATGAGAGTTCACAGCTCGCCCTGCGCCAGGCTCAGAACCAGCGTCAGAAGGCTGAAGAGAAGCGCAAGGAACTGGAGGAATTCATCCGCCGTTTCTCTGCCAACGTGGCAAAGAGCAAGCAGACGACGAGCCGCAAGAAGATGCTCGAGAAGCTGAACGTTGAGGAAATCAGACCGTCATCACGCAAATATCCTGGAATCATATTCCAGATGGAGCGCGAGCCGGGCAACCAGATTCTGGAAGTGGAAGGACTGAAGGCCGTGGACAACGACGGCACAGTGCTCTTCGACAACGTGAGCTTCAACATCGAAAAGGGACAGAAGGTGGTGTTCCTGAGCCACAACCCTAAGGCTATGACTGCCCTCTTCGAAATCATAAACGGCAACCGCGAGGCGCAGGCCGGCACATTCAAATGGGGTATAACCATCACCACAGCATATCTGCCTCTCGACAACACGGAGTTCTTCCAGAGCGACATGAACCTCGTGGACTGGCTCAGCCAGTATGGTCCGGGCAACGAAGTGGTGATGAAGGGCTTCCTCGGCAGAATGCTCTTCAGCGGCGAAGAAGTGCTGAAGAAGGTGAACGTATTGAGCGGAGGCGAGAAAATGCGCTGTATGATAGCAAGAATGCAGCTGAAGAACGCCAACTGCCTCATCCTCGACACTCCTACCAACCACCTCGACCTCGAGAGCATCCAGGCTTTCAACAACAACCTCGTAGGATTCAAGGGCAACATCCTCTTCAGCAGCCATGACCACGAGTTCATACAGACCGTGGCAGACCGCATTATAGAGCTGACTCCAAACGGAACAATCGACAAGCTCATGCAGTATGACGACTACATCTACGACGAGCAGCTGAAAGAGCAGCGCGCCAAGATGTATGAATAAGAATCCCGCCGTGTAGACGAGGCTGAAATCAGAACCTTTATCAATAATCCGGATAAGGGAAGCTGGTTTTTCAGAACAAGCAGAATATCCAAATTCCATTTATGGCAGAACCTTGCCCCTGTTGGCAAGGTTTTTGCTGATTAAAGGGAAAAAGCAAAACATTATGAGCAAAGAAAAAGATATAAAGAAAGAAACGGAAGAGATGGAAACCTCCAAGGCAAAGCAGGCTGAGAATGTCGCCAAGGAGAATGCCGGAAAAGACAATACCGAAAAGGAAGCTGAAAAGAAAGAGGAGAAAGACCCGCTGGAGGCTGCCAAAGAGGAGATTGCTGATCTCAAGGACAAATATCTGAGAAGCGTGGCTGAATTTGACAACTACCGCAAACGCACTATGAAGGAGAAGGCAGAGTTGCTGCTCAACGGTGCCGAGAAGACGGTGGCGGCAATACTTCCTGTGCTCGACGATATGGAGCGCGCTCTTGCCAGCGCCGAGAAGACAGACGATGCCGAGGCTCTGAAAGAAGGAATGAAACTGATATTCCAGAAATTCGAGAAGGTGCTTGGCGGACTTGGCGTGAACAAGATAGAGACAAAGGATGCTGACTTCGACACCGACCTGCACGAGGCTATCGCCATGGTGCCTGGCATGGGAGACGAGAAGAAGGGCAAGGTGCTCGACTGCGTGCTGACAGGATATAAACTCAACGACAAGGTGATAAGACACGCCAAAGTGGCAGTGGGACAATAAGGTAAAGACAGAATATGGCAAACAAGAGAGACTACTACGAGGTGCTTGGCGTAAGCAAAGACGCATCCGAGGACGAGATAAAGAAAGCTTACAGAAAAATCGCCATCAAATATCACCCTGACCGCAACCCTGGCGACAAGGTGGCTGAAGAGAAATTCAAAGAGGCTGCAGAGGCTTACGACGTATTGCACGACCCTCAGAAGAGACAGCAATACGACCAGTTCGGCTTCGATGGTCCGATGGGCGGCGGAGCCGGAGGTTTCGGCGGCGGATTCGGCGGCGGATTCAGCATGGACGACATATTCTCGATGTTCGGCGACGTGTTCGGAGGCCATGGCGGCGGTTTCGGAGGCGGATTCGGTAGCGGATTCGGCGGACGCGGTGGCGGTCGCCCGGCACAGCACAGAGGTGCTGACCTGCGACTGAAGGTTAGAATGACACTCGCTGAGATTTCAACCGGCGTGACAAAGAAATTCAAGGTGAAGAAAGACGTCACCTGCTCATGCTGCGGTGGTAGCGGAGCCGAAAAGGGCAGCAGCAAGGAAACCTGTCCGACATGTCACGGCAGCGGAGTGGTGACACGCACCACACAGAGTCTCTTCGGCATGATGCAGACACAGAGCGTATGTCCTACCTGTCAGGGCGAGGGCATGATAATCAAGAACAAGTGTAAGGCTTGTGGCGGCACCGGAGTGACAAAGGGCGAAGAGGTTGTCGAGATAAAGATACCTGCCGGAGTGGCTGGTGGCATGGTGGTAAACGTGCCGGGAAAAGGCAACGCTGGAATACACAACGGTGTGGCCGGCAACATTCAGGTGCTCATAGAGGAAGAACCGAGCGACACCTTCATCCGCGAAGAAAAGGACCTCATCTACAACCTGCTCCTTGACTTCCCTACGGCAGCTCTCGGCGGACAGGTTGAGGTGCCTACCATCAGCGGCGGCAAAGTGAAGATAAAGATTGAACCGGGCACGCAGCCTGGCAAGACGCTCCGACTCAGGGGCAAGGGACTGCCGGCGATACAAGGCTACGGACATAGCACCGGAGACCTCGTGGTACACATCAGCGTGTATGTTCCAAAGACTTTGACAAAGGAGGAGAAGACAGCGCTCGAAGAGATGCAGAAGAGCGACAACTTCAAGGGTGACACTACGACAAAGCAGACCATCTTCCAGAAATTCAGAAGTTATTTCAGCTGACCGTAGCGACACCTGACACATAAACACTGATAATAGAACAGACTGCAATACAGTCTGACAAGCAACAATGGCGGAGTGTCTTTCATTCCGCCATTGTTGTTTGTATATTGTCATCATAGATGTTAAAACAGTCATAATATATGTTGTTTTAGATAATATATGTTGTTTTAGGCATCGCGTCTTTTGTGCTAAACAGGCAAATCATTAACTTTGCATCCTGATAACTATAAACATAGATAACAATAACCATAACAATAATTCAACAAACAAATCATGAACTCTGCAGATCTTTTTCTCTGGATTCTCGACAATCTGAGCTATTGGGTAGTGACACTATTCATGGCAATCGAAAGCTCGTTCATCCCATTCCCATCAGAAGTAGTAGTGCCGCCGGCAGCATGGAAGGCGATGGACCCTGACAGCAACATGACATTCATACTGGTGATCGTCTTCGCAACCATCGGTGCCGACATCGGTGCGCTTGTGAACTATTACCTCGCCAAATGGCTCGGCAGACCGATAATATACAAATTTGCCGACAGCAGGATAGGACACATGTGTCTCATCGACCGCCAGTCGGTGGAAAAGGCAGAGGAGTTCTTCCGCAAACACGGAGCCACCTCCACATTCTTCGGACGACTCGTTCCTGCCGTGAGACAGCTCATCAGCATCCCTGCCGGATTGTCTGGCATGCATGTGGGCAGATTCCTCACCTTCACCACTCTCGGTGCCGGCGTGTGGAATACCGTGCTCGCCATGATAGGATGGGCGATATACAAATATACCGACTACAAGACTACACAGGACGTGTATCAGCAGGCGTTGAAATACAGTCATGAGATTGGCTACGTGCTTCTCGCTCTCGCTGTAGTAGTGGTAGCATTCCTTGCATACAAAGGATTGAAAAAGAAAAAATGAGAAAATGATGAATTACGAGGAAACGATACAATATCTTTATGACAGCGTGCCTATGTTCCAGAAGGTCGGTGCGTCGGCATACAAGGAGGGTCTGTACAACACCGAGGAGCTGGACAGGCATTTCGGTCATCCACACAGGAAATTCAAGAGCATCCACGTGGCAGGAACAAACGGTAAAGGCTCCTGCTCCCACACCATCGCCGCAATTCTCCAGGCTGAAGGCTACAAGGTGGGACTATACACATCACCGCATCTCGTGGACTTCAGAGAGAGGATAAGGATCAACGGCAAATGCGTCAGCGAGGAATATGTAATCGACTTCGTGGAAAAGGAGAGGGAGTTTTTCGAACCTCTTCATCCGAGCTTCTTCGAACTCACCACTGCCCTCGCTTTCAAATACTTCGCAGAAGAGGCTGTTGACTATGCCGTGATAGAAGTGGGACTGGGTGGCAGACTCGACTGCACCAATATCATATCTCCGGAACTGGCGATAATAACGAACATCAGTTTCGACCACACACAGTTTCTTGGCGACACTCTCGCAAAGATAGCCACGGAGAAAGCCGGAGTGATAAAACCAGAGACTCCCGTAATAATCGGCGAATACACGGAGGAAACGCGCCCAGTGTTTGAATCTAAGGCAATGCAGGAGAATGCTCCAATCACATTCGCACAAGATGACAAGGAGATTCTGACTGCCACTCCAAACACAGGACAAGGCTTCGACTACGAGACAAAAGACTTCGGCAGACTGCATGGTGAACTGGGAGGCTACTATCAGGAGCGCAACGCCAATACCGTGCTCTGCGCCTGTCGACAGCTCATCAGCATGGGGATAATAAAAGACCAGGACTGCATCAAGAAGGGTTTTGCCAATGTGACAGAAACCACTGGCCTACGCGGACGCTGGGAGAGTATACAGACAAGCCCTACCGTGATTTGCGACACGGGGCACAACGTGGCTGGCTGGCAATATCTGAGCGAACAGATAAAGAAGCAACCTTGCAAGCAATTGAGAATGGTATTCGGTATGGTGGACGACAAAGACATCGACAGGGTTTGCGAACTGCTGCCAAAGAACGCCATATATTATTTCACACAGGCATCCACCCACAGGGCAATACCTGTGGAGAAGGTAAAAGAGGATGGCGAGAAACATCAGTTGCGAGGCAACTCCTACCCTACTGTTGCTGCAGCCTACACCGCCGCTCTAAAGGATGCCGACAAGGATGATTTCATCTTCGTCGGCGGCAGCAGCTATGTGGTGGCGGATTTCCTGACGGATTTCTGAAAAGCAAGCTTACAAGCAGACAAAGAAACAAATTGACGAGTAGACGAGGAATAGTGGCTTAAAGGCTAAAAGCACCACCTTTGTACGCAATATAACAACACTACGTTTAAGGTCACAATTTGTGACCTCAAAAATAAAGATAGAAATATGGCAGACATAACGGAAAAGACAGGAAACGGCGAACTGGTCACAAATCGTGACCAGTTGGTTGTCATGGATAATATAGAGTCTCTAATAAAAGTAATTAGAGGACAGCAAGTTATGCTTGACAAAGACTTGGCAACGCTATATGGTGTAGAGACAAGAACTTTGAACCAAGCAGTCAAACGTAACATTCAGAGGTCCCCTTCTGATTTTAGGTTTCAGTTAACAATGGAGGAATGTTCAAAATCACAGATTGAGGAATATCATTCCTTTAGAGAAATTTTAAAATAACAGGTATGAAATATTTAATGCAAATATTACTTGGTTTAATACTTTTACAACTGCTGCAATCATGTGATTACAGTAAGAGTCGCGATGTGTTGTGGATGAAAAAAAATTTTGAAAATAATGCAGAGCTTTTTTTTGATGTTACTAATTTGTTTAATAACTCTATTCCAATAAATTTAAAAAAAGAAAATTATGTTACTTTTAATATTAATGATAAAAATAATAGTGTTGATATTATTATAATAAGCAAAAAAGTAATTAATGGAGAAAGAGTCACTCAAAAAGCTAACTCACAAAGGTTAGATAACAAGAATTTTAATCTATTATTGAAAAACTTAGGATGGAACTATTCAAAAGTTGATTCAATACGAAATATGTTACAGAGGATAAAATGCAATACCATTAGAACCGTTGATTATAAATATTTTGATATTGAAATTTATAATAGCTCTAATTTATCGTATTCATATTTACATCTCAAACATAGTATAGAGTACCATAATATTAAAACAATATCAAATAACTCTAAATATGGTAATCTGTTTTCCATTTCTGTAAACTAATAGCTTGTAGCCGAACAGTAAAAGAAAACAATTGCAAGCGTGTAAAACAAACTGTATTAAACTATAATATATTATTGTTTAACACAGCTTATTGTACGCTCGGCATGAGCTTATTCTAATGGGTGCAAGTCCCTAACAAGCCCTAATAGCGGGAATTATATAGCCAATAGCAAGGGTGTCCACTGCGAGTTGGAATCTGAAAGAAGCAGGCGGCAAATATCTGACCTGACGAACAGAAACTTCATACAAGGCATATGACCGTGGGTAAGGTTGCAAAAGAAACCAAAGCCCTATAGCTATTCGGAACGGTCGGTGTAAATGAAGTGGGTAGATGGAAAGACAATGCCCTTATCCGAGGATGTCTCACGGACGCTTCAAATAGTTTTTTTACGAAAGAAGTGAGATTTTAGCTCTTCCTTAGGCATTCTCTTCTTTTTTGGACTTGCACTGTTAGCATCCGAGCTTGCACTGTTACTTGCACTGTTAGCATCCGAGCTTGCACTGTTGTTGGCGCTACTAGTAACTTGACATATTGTGTTATCACCAGAGATTGATAGGTCTAATCCAAACATATTAGTGCTTTTTGCAGGCAAACGATAGCGCATACCACGTCCATATCCGTAAGCCTCTAACAGATCATTTTTTACCATCAACTTCAGCAGCTCTGAAATAGCTGATTTGTGCATATTCAGTACATAACGGAGACGCTCGTTCGTGACGTCTCCCTCATCACATGCTAATCTTCCCATCTGTAAAATAAGCTTGTTTAAACAGGCTTATTCTGCAAACGGGTGTTTAGGTGTTGATAATCAGGTAGTTGGAGGTGTAATTTAATTCTGGGAGGCGCGGATTTTGGGTTCTTTGCTTCTTATTATGCATTGGAAAAGGGCTGAAAAGGGCTGATTTTGCAAAATAAGCTTGTTTTTATGAGCTTATTTCTACAAAATTTGCAGATTAAGAGAAAATAAGCTATATTTGTAGCCTAAAATGCGATTGTTATGGAGTATACGGCAATTTTGGAGAAGCAGATATTGGGGAGATTGAAAGTTGACAATCCCTGGTGGACAGAAGGAAAGGTTCCATCTTTTTATGGAAAGATGAGCCCCAGACTATATCTTGATATCTTTTATCCCTTGGTGAAGGATGTCGACATTCAACGTGCTATTATATTGATGGGACCTCGGCGAGTAGGCAAGACCGTGATGATCTATCATTCGATAAAAAAGCTGATAGACGAAGGGGTCTCACCGCAGAATATCATTTATGTGTCGGTGGAAACTCCGATATATAACAATATTCTTTTGGAGCAATTGTTTAATCTGGCATGTCAGATTCTTGGCAAGGAGAAGGGCAAGGAGCAGTTTTATGTCTTTTTTGACGAGATACAATATTTGAAAGACTGGGAGATAAATCTTAAGTCTTTGGTGGATACATACCACAATGTGAAATTTGTGGCATCTGGTTCTGCAGCTGCAGCACTCAAGAAGAGCAGCAATGAGAGCGGAGCCGGGAGGTTTACTGATTTCAATCTGCCGCCATTGCTTTTCTTTGAGTATATCCATCTGCGCGGCTATGATATTATCATGCGTGAATCCAAAGTGGAGTGGGGCGGCATAGAGAGTTCTGTATATGATTCCATTGACATGGGCCAATTGAATGAACTTTTTCTGGATTATATCAATTTCGGAGGTTATCCAGAGGTGGCTTTCTCAGCTCGTATTCAGAAAGATCCCAGCCAGTTTGTGCGTCATGACATTGTTGACAAGGTCTTGTTGTGCGATTTGCCGAGTCTTTACGGTATTTCCGATGTGCAGGAACTTAATTCCTTGTTTACTATGATAGCTTATCATAGTGGGATGGAGTTCTCGTATGATGGAATGTCTAAAGAATCAGGGGTTAAGAAGGAAACCATTCGTAGGTATATACAATATCTGGAGGCTGCTTTCTTGATAAAAGTGGTGAATAAGACCGATGATACGGCAAGGAGGTTTCAGCGCCAGACCACGTTCAAGATTTATCTGACGAACCCCTCTTTGAGGTGTGCTTTATTTGAGCCGGTGAAGATGACAGATGGAAATATCGGTGACATGATAGAGACGGCTGTTTATTCACAGTGGATACCGCGCGATGAGCGTATCGCATATGCAAACTGGAAAATAGGCCGCACTCAGGGAGAGGTGGATCTGGTAGGTATTAATGATGCCTTGCAGAAGCCAAGTTGGGCGGTGGAAGTAAAATGGACTGACCGTTTCTTCGACAGACCCTCAGAATTGTCTTCGTTGAAGTATTTCATGGAAAAGAATCATTTGTCTCAGGCCTTGGTCACAACTATAGGGCAGAGAGGCAGGAAGGATATGGATTTCGGCACACTGCATTTTATTCCGTCAGCCTGCTATGCCTATACTGTTGGTGAAAACACTTTGCGACAGGCGAAGAGAAGCTTTGGCTTGTGATATCCGTTAATGAGATTGGCGTGCTGCTTATCTGAAAATCCCCCAAAATCCAGTCAAGCTCTGATGAACGATTCTGGGCTAACGGGAGAAACAAGGATTATATTCTAAATTGCCAAAATTCAAGCAGGCTCTGATGGCAGATTCGGAATGAACAGGACAAACTGGGATTATAAAAACAATAGTAACAAGATAGAAATATGACAAAGAAAAGCCTTCTTATCAAAGACACTACGGTGGATGAACGAATGGCAATCGTGAAGGAGTCGCTTAACTTCTGCGACGGTGATTGCGATGGAGTGGATATGGATGACATGTATGACGACTATATCTTCGGTCGTCGGGAACTTGCCGATATCAATCTGGAATTCAGCCGGAAACATGCCGGTGAGGTGGTGCCAAACCGTCCTTCGGCACCTCGCGGCTGCATGGGGCGGTAACCATTTGCAGTAGCATGAAAAAACGGATTGTCTGGAGCGTTGTTGGCTTCGGACAATCCGTTTTTTTGTTTCAATTAAGGCTTTGGGGCTGAACTTCAATCGGTCATCAAGATTTGTTTTGCTAAACTCCACCTCGCCCATCAACCCGATTCTGACAGAATCACTTTATTGTCGTTTCATACACCGTTTCGGGGTCAGCCTTGCCGAAGTCCATGTCGCGGTAGGCTTTGGGGAGGTCGGACATGTCGAGGGTTATCTCCTTGTTTACGGGGCGGTCGGGGGCGAGCAGGGAGTGGGAGAAGAGCCAGTCGTAGGTCTTGCGCATATAGAAGAAGCGTGCCGGAGCACCGTGGTTGGCGCCCTGCAGCCAGGTGTAGCGCAGACGGGAGTCGTTGCCGGACTTCTCGAGGTCGTTGACCACCGATTTAGACTGGCTTATGGATACCGCCCTGTCGGCAGTGCCGTGGATTATCCAGAGGGGCAGCTTGCCGAGCGGCGTGCGGTCTTTCTTCGAACAGCCGCCACACATAGCCAGAGCCGCCGCCACTTTGTCGGGATATGTGCAGGCGAAGTCGAGGGTGCCATATCCGCCGAGACTCATTCCGATGACATACACACGGGTGGAGTCGCAGGCATAGTTCTGTTTCGTCCATTCCAACACGTCGTTTATCTTCTTCGGGTTCCACGCTCCGCCGGGGTTTTGCGGCACCACCACCAGAGCGTCTACCTGCCTGCCCTTCACTATGGCGTCGAGCGGTCCGTAGCGTCTAACCCTGTTCAGGTCTCTTCCGCAGAGGCTCTGTCCGTGCAGGAATATTATCACCGGAGTCTCGTTGAGAGTGTAGTAATATTCCGTTGGGGTGTAAACCCAGAAGTTGTAGCCACCGGGTATGGCGTCTTTCACGGGGCGTATGAAGTCGTATTGGGCTTTAGTCTGTAATGATGCCGACAGGATGAGCGTCAGCATGAAAATGATTCTCCTTATTATATTTGGCATGTCTTTATGTTTTGTTCTAAGAGAAAACGCAGATGGGTAGTGGTTTATTGTGTAGGGAGGGGTGTAATGTGGTGTCGTTATTGGAATTTTGGGTAGGAAACGCAAGATGCAAGTAGAAAATAATGACCGGTTTATGTTAAAAACAAAAGAATTTTTATTAATAATGGTTACAAACACCTTGTCTGTCCGTTTCTCAACTATAAGGAAGAATACAATTATTTTAAAATCTATTTTTATGAAGACAAGAAAGATGTATAATTCAAGTGCCAACTTGAAAAAGATGTCCATCACGCTTGCTCTGTCCTCTGCAATGCTTTGTCCTGTGGCAGCCAATGCCGCAGGCAACGGAAACGTTGCCCCTTCTCCACAAGCTGTTCAGCAAAGTGGGGTAGTGAAAGGTAATATTGTTGACGAGACAGGACTGCCAATGATTGGTGTTACCGTTATCCCTATGGGACAGACAAAGAACGGTACTGTTACAGACCTCGACGGTAATTTCACCTTGAACAACGTTTCGGGAAAGGTGACTCTTGAAATTTCATACGTTGGATACAAGACCCAGAAGGTGCAGGCCACCGTCGGCACCCCATTGTCGCTCAAGATGGTTCCCGAGTCAAACCAGCTCGACGACGTTGTCGTTATCGGTTTCGGTACCGTTAAGAAGCGCGACCTCACCGGTTCGGTAGCCTCAGTGAAGTCAGACGTCATCCTTCAGACCCCTACCACCAGTGTTGCTTCAGCCATGCAGGGCCGTATCTCAGGTCTCGACATCAACGGCAGCGAACTCCGCATCCGTGGTAACCGTTCAATCAGCGGCGGCAACTCTCCGCTCGTGATCATCGACGGTGTGCAGGGCGGCAGCATGAGCGACCTCAACCCCAACGACATTGAGTCTATCGACGTGTTGAAGGACGCCTCCTCAACAGCCATCTATGGTTCGCAGGGAGCCAACGGTGTAATCATCATCACCACCAAGAAGCCGGAAGCCGGCAAGATGTCAGTGTCTTACGACGGTTACGTCACGGCAGCCTTCCGTCCCGACCGCGCCGACTACCGTTCGCCAAGCGACTACTACAACACCCGTCGTCTGGCAGCGCAGAACGCCGGACTCTGGAGCAGCGAGGCCGACGACCAGTCGCTCTTCTCAAGCAACGAGGCATACGCAGCCTATAAGGCAGGCGCATGGACAAACTATGAAGACCTCATGCAGAAGAAGACCACATGGAGCACCAAGCACACCGTGACCCTCTCTGGAGGAACAGAGAAGACGGCAGCCCGTTTCTCAGTGGGCTATGCCAACGACGGCGACAAGTGGAAGAAGAGCGGCGGTACCGACCGTTACACCCTGCGTGCCAACATCGACCACAACTTCCACAAGTGGATCAGTGCAGGAGTGACATTCCAGCTTGCCCATACCCGTTCAGAGTATTCACCATATATGAAGGCAAAGAACACCGGTCTTGAGCTGGGTTCACCTTATGGTGTATACAACAATGAAACCGGCGAGTACAGCATCGGCAACGAACTCGTGACATATCCGCTGGCAGCCGACGACTATGTTAACCCGCTGATCGACCGCATTGACGGCGACAGATACAAGAGAGAGACCTACGCTACAAACGTAGTGGCAAACGGATACTTGGATATCCACCCGATTGAGGGTCTCTCATTGCGCTCGACACTCAACACCCACATCACCAACTCCTCTTCAGGCGACTTCATTGCCGAGAACCACTCTACGCTTATCGAGAGCGGCAAGACAAGAAGCCAGTCTAACATGTCGAAGGGTTCTTCTACATACGTGGAGTGGAACAACGTGTTGACATACAACTTCAAGAAGCTCCTTCCGGAAGACCATCACCTCTCACTGACATTCCTCACCACATGGGGAAAGAAGGTAGCCGACAATCTGAGCGCTACATCCAATGGCCAGACACTGGCAAGCAACCTGTGGTGGAACATGGGCAGCAACGACGGTGGTGAGGGCGCACTCTCACACTCAAGCTATTATCAGCAGGCACAGAACTTCTCTTATGCCGGCCGTGTGATGTACGACTGGAAAGGCCGTTACCTCTTCCAGGCATCCCTCCGTCGTGACGGTTCTTCAAAACTCGCTCCGGGTCATCAGTGGGAGTGGTTCCCATCAGCAGCCTTTGCATGGCGTATCTCCGACGAGCCTTGGATGAAGCAGACCAAGTCATGGCTCGACGACCTGAAGCTCCGTGCCACATACGGTGTGTCAGGTAGCCAGAGTGTAAACGCATACGCTACATGGAGCGGTGTTACCTTCGCCGACTGGAGCTTCGGATTCCAGGATACACAGGCTAACCGCTACTTGCTCGGTGTGGTTGACAACGGTTACTACAAGATTGCCAACAAGACCACGAAGTGGGAGCGTTCAGCATCCTTCGACCTCGGTTTCGACGCAGTGCTCCTCAACAGCCGCTTGAACATCACCTTCGACTGGTATTCACAGAAGACCACCGACCTCCTTCTGCAGCGCTCACTGCCTACATCAGCAGGACAGGACGGTAAGTATGCCACTATGGTGAACATCGGTTCAGTGAAGAACCACGGTGTGGAATTCTCTATCAACAGCCGCAACATCGTGACAAAGGACTTCACATGGGGTTCTACACTCACATTCTCAGCCAACCGCGAGAAGATCGACGAGCTCTACGACAATCTGAAGGAACTGCAGACAGGTACAGAGAAGGAGACACAGACCTATATGGTAGGTCATCCTATCCACTCATACAAGACATTCAAGTATCTCGGCATCTGGACCACCGACGAGGTGAACGCCTGGACCGACGAGACAGCATACTACAAAGACGCAGCCAAGACGCAGCGCTTCCAGGCTGGTGACATCAAGGTGGCCGACCTCGACGGCGACCACGTGATCGACCAGAACAAGGATATCGCTTATGTAGGTTCCACATCACCAGACTGGTTTGCTGGATTCAACAACGACTTCCGCTACAAGAACTGGGACCTCTCAATCTATTTCTATGCTCGCTGGGGACAGTGGGGCGAGAGCAAGGTGGCAAACTACGACCCTTCTACCGGTGGCATCTACTCTAACTTCGACTACTGGGTGGCAGGCACAAACGAGGGCGGCTCTCTGCCGGCACTCTACAAGGGCCGCAAGCTCTTCGACTACGTTGGCTACCAGAGCCTCTCTTACTGCGACAACTCATTCATCAAGCTGAAGAGAATCTCGCTCGGCTACACATTGCCACGCACAGCATTGAAGGCAATGGGCGTAAACAACGTGCGCATCTATGCCACAATCAACGATCCTCTCTACTTCGTGAAGAATGACTGGCAGAAGCACTTCGATCCAGAGGGCAACCAGCGCAGCGTAACCGTTGGTCTTAACGTAAACTTCTAATCACCGTCAATAAAGGAAACAAAATGAAGAATTTCAATAAATATATTATCGCGGCACTGCTCGGTGGAACGACGATGGGATTCACCTCATGCTCGCTCGACGAATATAATCCAAGCAATGAGGGTGCCGACGCGGTCTTCGTTACCGAGAAAGGTATGGAGAACCTCGTGAACCAGATGTATTACAACTTCCGTTGGAAATTCTACGGACGTGAGGACCCTTGCCTCTATATGGAGGGATCGGCCGACATCTGGCAGAACATCGGATCAAACTACGACTACGGTAAGCAGCTCACACGCTGCGTAGACCTGCAGGGCGACCGCGGACAGTTTGCCAACGTGTGGAACCGTGTCTACGACAACATCAACGTCTGCAACACCATCATCGGCAGGCTCGACGACTGCAAGGAACTGTCGGCAGACAAGAGAAGCGACTTCGAGGGCGAGGCAAAGTTCATGCGCTCCTACTGCTACTGGTGGCTCACTGAGTTCTTCGGCGACATAGAGCTCAAGACCAAGGAAACCAAGGACCCGGAGTTCACAGCCAAGCGCACCGACCGCAAGACAATCTACGACGAAGTGATCATCCCCGATGCCAAGTTCGCTGCAGAGAACCTGCCTGTCACTCCTTATGAGGGCAACGTAGGCCGTTCTACCAAGAAGGCAGCCAAGGCACTCCTCGCACGTGTTCTTCTGACCCGTGCACAGTATGAGGAGGCAGGAAGCGACGCTCAGAAGGCTTTCTATCAGCAGGCCCTCGATGCAGCCCTCGATGTGATAAACAACAAGGCAGCTCTCGGAATCAGAATCTATGACACTTACGACGAGATATGGCAGGCAAAGAACAACAAGACGAACACCGAGTATCTGTGGGTGGCTACGTTCTCATCAGTATCTTCACTGAATGCCGACTCCAAGCCAAACCGTCTGCACTCATACTTCTCTCCGAAGCTCGTGGGCAACGCCGGTATCCAGAACACACAGACATCGTTCGACTATCCGGCAGAGTCAACACTCCTCATGCCTACATATTATTTCATGAACCTCTGGGAGGATTGGGACGCTCGCTACGATGCCGACTTCCAGGAAGCCTTCATGAACCCGTCGAAGTATCCTTACAAGTGGAAAGAGGCTGAGGCCAACAAGTATAACCAGCCAGAGCTCAAGGACAAGAAATCAGCAGTGAACGACACTCTGCTCTATTTCACCCGCAAGCACATCAGCGACGAGACAAGCCGCAACTATGCCACTGTAGACATCGACGAGCTGTACGACACAGGCAACGTGAACGCTTATGGCGGCGCTCCTCTGCGCAACTACAAGACCGATGCTGCCAACTACGACTCCAAGACTTCGCAGTATATCGCCGCTTCATTCCCACGCTTCAGAAAATACCGTATCTGGGATGGTGATGAGAACGGAACTATTCTCCTTATGGACCAGAAGGCAAACCAGAAGGCAAGCCATGCCGACGTGCCGGTAATGCGCTATGCCGAGATGCCTCTCATCGCTGCCGAGTGCTATATCGCCCTTGGCAATCCGGGTGCCGCTGCCGACATGATCAACAACGAGATCCGTACGGCACGTGTAGTGAAGGCTGGCCACAGCCTGAGCGAGGCACAGGTGAATGCGTCACAGATGACAATCGACTGGATTATGGATGAGCGTGCCCGTGAGCTTTGCGGCGAGTGGCTGCGCTGGTTCGACATCAAGCGTGTTTACTCTCCACAGGGCAAGTTCGCTTCCACCATCATCGGCCGCAACCCGAGTATGACAAAAGACGACTGCATGCAGGAGTATCATGCCCTACGCCCGATTCCAAACACATTCCTCGACAAGCTCGAGAATGCGTCAGAGTTCGGTCAGAACCCTGGATACAATCCATATACGAAATAATGGCTGACGAGGAATTCCTCGTTGAATAGTAAAAAAAAGCGAAGTGTCATGGTTACAATACCATCGGCACTCCGTCTTTTATTTAAATATAAACAAAGGACTATTTAAAAATTAAAGATTATGAAGAAAATTCTACTTTCAGCAATCGCCCTTATGGGTATGGTTTCAGCCAGCGCACAGGAGGCTACAACTCCTTACATCCTTTCTCAGGTTGAGGCAAACACTTATGCCGTTACGATGACAAACGATGAGATCACTGCCGCTTTCGATGCACAGTGGGTTGCAGACGCTTGGAATATCGGTGCCGCTCTTCCGGCAGGAACAGTGATGTTTGAGAACGACGACCTCGTCATCACAGCTGCCGTTGACAAGACTCCAGTATATACCGCAAACGGAAAGCTCCCTCAGATCAAGAAGGAGAATCCTGGTTATACTGGTTATGTGAATGCCGGTTCTACATTGGCTCAGAACAACTGGGAAGAAGGCATTACCATCCAGGACATTGCAGAGGTTAAGGCAAGCAACCATGGTATCGTTGCCGTTACACCTAAGAAGGCAGGTGTGTTGAGCTTCGGTGTTTATGCCGGCAACAACAGCCGTGAGATCGGTATCTACAAGCTCGCTACCGATGACGAGAAGGCAGAAGGCGAGTTCGGAGCAATGATCGCAACGAACAACTTCCGCAACGATGGTGAGAACGGAACCGTTGAGAACGCTCCTGCTTTCGTTGAGGCTCAGGTAGAGGCTGGCCGTCAGTATGCTTTGATGGCCGGTGGCAACAAGAACCTCTGCTTGCACCAGATCAAGTTCGTTGCCCAGGGTGGTAGCGTAGACGGCATCAGCTCGGCAGAGACTACAACCGTAAAGAACATCACTGCCATCTACACACTGGCTGGCGCACAGGTGAGCAGCTTGCAGGACGGAGTGAACATCGTGAAGTATAGCGACGGCACATCAGCAAAGATCGTTAAGTAACAATCTCTCAATATGGACAACGTCCACACCGATTAGCGTATCGATGAAAAAACAACTCCCGGCAGGCATTTCGTCAGGCGGGAGTTTTTTTCGTCCTTCCTTTGAACTTGTCAGGGAAAATGCTATATTTGCAAAAAATACTTGGTTTATGACGAACGATGGTATAACGATACAAATGATTAGGGAAACGGCAAGTAAGATACTTCCCGTTGATGCCCGTGTAGTCCTTTTTGGGTCACGTGCAAGAAATACCGCACGTGAAGATTCCGACTGGGACTTGCTGATTATATTGAATAAAGACCGTCGCAGCGTGTCTGATATAGAAAAGTATGCATGCCCATTCATGGAATTGGGCTATGAGAACAATGAGGAGATAAATCCTGTCGTTTATACCCAAAAAGAATGGGATGAGCGTAAGTTGACTATGTTTCACCATAATGTAGAAAGAGAGGGCGTAGATTTATGGCATTAGATATAGAATCTCAGAAAGAAATTGTCAAATATAGGGTAGAAAAGGCAGAAAAATAATACCTCTCCGGAGACCCGAATCTCAACAAAACTACTATAAACAAAACGATATGCTAAAGAAAATCAGAAATGCCGGTATCACCGCTTTGGCGCTATTGGCGTTGCAGCCAGCCTATGCTACCATCGAGGGCAGTCTCGACCCCACGTCGGTAGTGGCGCAATGGAGCAACTCATCAACCTATCCGAAAGTCATCGACATTAATTTCAGCGACGCTACATGGCCCGACACCTGGAAGGGAGAGACAGGAGTAGACTGTCCCGACTTTGCCAAGGGCGGTTATGTCAATGCCGTGCTGAAAGTGGGAGCCAACGGCGGCACAGCCGTGCAGTATCCTGTGCTCTTCCACAACTGCACTTTCGCCACCAAGAAGTCATACAACGGTTTCGCCGGTGCCACGGCAGCCTTCTGCCGGCAGTATTACCTCGGTCAGAACAAGACCGGCAACAGCACCGCCACATTCAACGACTGGACCGTTGCCGGTCACACGCTCCATCTCGAAGACAACATCACATACGACGCCTCCGGCAACCCCAACTATGGCGAGGCAGGCTTCGTCCAGATGTGTCGCGACGCAGCTATCACAGATGCCGCCGGCAACAAGGTGTCGCAGCACGGATGGATAGAGATAGACCATATACCATACGTAGACCGTGTGCAGTGGTCGTGGTCGTCAACCTCCTGGGGCCGTGGCATAAAATGCGACTATAAGATTGGCGACGGCGAATGGAAACCGCTCGTATGGATGGGGTCAGAGAAACACAAGATGGGATGGACCGTCTTCTCCGACCAGGGCTATTTCATGGAGAACGTCATCAACGCCTCCGACGTGTCGCTCCGCTGGAGAGTGTGGGACGGCGAAGACCTCAAGAATCCCGTGCAGGTGGATGCCGACGGCAAATGTCCTTTCACCACCTCGCTCAACCCCTACGCCCAGATGCAGGCACCACGCGTTCACAAGATACAGATTTTCGGTAGTGAGATAACCGCCGAACAGGCACAGTATGCCACAGACCATCCCGTATCTGACGTAGGCACCCTCTCCGACCTCGGCGGAGGCAGCGGTGAAGACGGTGAGACCGTCGCTCCCGACGACAATGCCGCCGTGGTGATATCCACCGTGGCACAAGACGGCACCGGTGACTACACCAAGATACAGGATGCCATCAATGCCATTCCCGAAGGTTCGCGTGGCATCATATACATCCGTCCGGGAGTGTATGAGGAGAACGTCTATGCCGGAAGGAAGAGCACGAAGAACAAATACTTCTCTCTCATCGGCGAAGACAAGCAGACCACCATCCTCACCTCTGGCGTAAGCCGCGGAAAAGGCAATGAGGACAATACCTACAACGACTGCGCCGCCCTCAACGTCTATGCCAGCCGCTTCTATGCCGAAAACCTCACCATCCGCAACACCAGCGGCAATGTGGGACAGGCAGAGGCACTCTTCACCAACGGCGACGCCCATATCTTCAACAACTGCATCCTCAGCGGCTATCAGGACACCTATAAGGCAAATGTGGGAGCACGCGGCTATTTCACCAACTGCACCATAGAAGGCGCCACCGACTTCGTCTACGACGGAGGAATGGAATGGTTTGACAGTTGCCGTATCCACCTCCTCAAGGGAGGCGGCTATATCACGGCACCTGCCGAGAGCGGCATGCCGATGACCAAGGTGATGTATCCCGAGCTCAGTGCCGACAAGTTCTATCCCGGTCTCTTCTTCCGCAACTGCACGGTGACGGCAGCCGATGGCGTTGCCGACGGCGCATACTATCTCGGCAGACCATGGAAGGAAACCTGCGGAGCGATGTTCATCGGCTGCAAGCTCCCCAAGGCTATCAACGCCAAGGGATGGAAAGACTGGAGCGGCTCTGAAAACAAGGCATCGCTATACGAATACAAGAGCATCGATGCCGCTACGGGCAGTCTTGCCGACGTATCGTCGCGTGCCAGCTTCTCACATCAGGCAACGGATGCCGAGGTGGAGGCATATATGAACCCTAAGTTCCTCTTTGCGAAATACAAGGATGAACCGTTCGACTACGAGAAGATTCTCCGTGGTGCGGCAGCGCCGATGAACTTTGTCGTGACCCCTAACGAGATCTCATGGGAGAGCGACGACAACGCTGCCGGATATATTATATATAAGGATGGCGCCTTCCTTCGTTTCACCACCGACCGCTCCCTCACCAAGGATGCTGCCGATGATGCCAGATACAGTGTGGCGTCGGTATCCAGGAAGGGAGTCGTGTCAAAGGCGGTCCTCGCTTCCGATGCTCTCCGCATTACGGCATTCCCTACGGCAGAAGGATTCGGGAAATATGCCACAGGAGGCCGTGGCGGTAGGGTGGTGAAGGTCACTTCGCTTGCCGACGACGGTTCGGAGGGCACCCTGCGCTGGGCGTTCCAGCAGTATCCCGGCGAACCTCTCACCATCGTGTTCGCCGTGAGCGGCGACATCCGTCTTGCCGACCAGCTCCGCATAAACCGTGCCGACTGGACACTCGCCGGACAGACAGCACCGGGCGACGGCATCGTCATCACCCACAACAAGATAAACTTGGGCGGATCGCAGAACTTCATCATCCGCAACGTGCGTTTCCGCTGCGGACAGAAGGATGTGAACGGACAGATTCTGCAGGACCAGGCACTCGGCGTGGAAAACTGCAACAACTACATCTTTGACCACTGCGTGGTGGGATGGTCGATGGAAGAGAACATGAACACCCAGGACTGCCACTTCCTCACCGTGCAGAACACCATCGTTCATGAAGGCCTCTACAATGCCGGCCACAAGAAGGGCAAACGAGGCTACGGCACCCAGTGGGGCGGTTCGCCGGCGTCTTATTATCGCAACCTGCTTGCCGACAACAAGTCGCGCTCGCCGCGTATCAATGGTGCCAGAGGCGAGGATTATGTTGTCTTCCTTGAGTATATAAACAATGTGAACTACAACTTCGGCGGCAACGGCGGATGCTACGGCGGCGAGAACACCGCCGACATAACATCATACAACGGTATGAACTCAGCCCACGAATGCAACTTCATCGGCAACTACTACAAGCCGGGACCTGCATCCAACAAGTCGGGTGTCGTGCTTGTCACTTCCAGTTACGCCCGAAGTGGCGCCACCTCCTGGGGACCGGCAAAATGGTATGTCAACGGCAACGTGATAGAGGGCGACGCCAACCGCACCGCCGACAACTGGAAGGCGATGAGTGCCGAGCATTATTCGCTCTCCGACATCAGAGTGGATGAGCGCATCGTGCCGGAGCACAACTACTACAAGTATTCAAAGGCGGGCAACGTGGGCACCTACGACCCTGAGATGTATATGATATACAATGTGGAGAGTGGCGAACAGGCCTATCAGACCGTTCTCCGCACTGCCGGCACCATCCGTCGCGACGCCGTAGAGAAGCGTGTCGTTGAGGAGGCAACCACGGGAGTGAACCTCTACGGCGGTGCCACCTATGGCGCCAAGAAGGGAATCATCGACACCGAGGCTGATTGTGAAGGCTTCATACAGTATGCCACCGACTACACTGTGCCGACAGACACCGATGGCGACGGCATTCCCGACGACTGGGAGCGCCAGCATGGTCTCAATCCTGAAGTGGCAGACCAGAATATGGTCAATGCCCAGGGATACACGGCGCTTGAGGTATATCTCAACAGTCTGATGGGTGAGCAGCAGTCTTCTGAATTCCACGTCAACGCCATCCACTCCCTCCAGGCAGCTCCGCTTGTGGCATACGACCGCACTACCGCCACTCTGCGTGTCAGCCAGAATGCCGTGGGTGCAGTCCTCAAGGTGTATAATACTGCCGGACGCCTCCTTTCATCCCGACAGATAACGTCGGCCCTTACTTCCCTCTCCGATGTCAAGGCTCCCGTCTTCCTCGTCCGCATCGAGGGCAGCAAGGTGGCGCCACGTGTCATCAAGGTGGTGAAATAAGCTGATGTATCCAAAAAAAGAATATCGCTCAGGTCTTTTTCTTGGGCGATATTTTTTTCCCATGCATTGGCAGAAGCCTGAAAGCAGGAATACGGATATTATAATATGCCATTATTGGGCAGCTGTCTGTCGTCAATTCTGCCCATCCGGGGTAAGCACCGTGCCCATGTTGGGTAAGCAGCGTAGCCAAGTTGGGCAAGCATCGTGCCCATTTTTTGGTTAAAAGCCAGACAAAATCCAATCTTCTAAAAGACAAAATCCACGCAAGCCCTAATGACCGATTTGGGTTAAACACACGCTGAATTATTTCAGCCCAACAGATGTGCGTAATGTCTACACTCTTTCTGAAAAAACATCTTTTTGGCAACAAAATGTTATTTTTGTACTAATTTTTTCTATTATTTTTTTGTTATATTAAAATATTTATTACTTTTGCATCCAGTACTATACAGATTGCTGCATGTTTTTCTATAAAAAACTAAAAACGGTGCATGTCCTATAGAAAGGAAGACGGAAACAGAAGGAAATCAGAGCATACCTTGTTGCATCCCTATGGAATAACGAAGAAACACGACATATCGACATATTTGGAAAATAACTTAAACATATACTAATTTTTAAACTTTTTATTTATGAGAAAGACGTTACAAAGAACATTCGGACTTCTCTTCTTCGCGCTTGTTGGCGTGATGACGGGAACGGCCCAGAACTCTTTCCCGTATTCAGTCGATTTCACGACGGCTGGCGACCTCGCCGGCTGGACAGCCGTGGATGACAGTCCTACGAAGGGAGTTACTTGGGAGTATGGAAAGGGAACGTACAGTCAGGCAGAATCTACTTCTAAGATGTGCGCTATCATGAAAGAAGATGCTGCTTCTAAGCATGTTGATTATCTCGTTTCTCCAGAGTTTACCGCTACGGCAGGTGCTACCTATTATATTAGCATCAAGGCCCAGTATAAAGGTTATGCAAGGTGTGGCGTGCAGGCAGGCAAGAGCGCTACCGACATGTCGGCAAACGCAGTGATAAGTGATGACGTTTCGGGCTCGTTCGGTAAATATAATAATGGTTGGTTTGATTATAAGGGTGTTGAGCGCGCCAAAACGGCTAAGGTTGCTTATACGGCAACAGAGGACGGACCAATCTATTTCTCTCTCTATGCTCATTCTATGCTCGACGCTGATGACGGTGACTTCTTCTACGTTTACGGTATCGACATCGTGGAAGACAAACCAGGTCCTAAGGCATTGCCATATAGCGTAGATTTGGGCGACAACCAGAGAGGATGGGCAGCACTCGATGCAAGTGATGTTCCTGGCGTTACATGGGCAGCAGGTGAATTCTATGACAACACCTCTACTAAATTTTTTCCTGGCGTTGTAAACAAGCACGACTGGGAAAACACATGGAACGACTACTATGTTTCTCCTGCTTTCACACTTGAGGCTGGCAAAAGCTATAAGGTGAAGACTCGTACATGGAAAAATACTGATCCGAGCGCATTCACACTCTCATTGATGCTTGGCACATCACAGACGGATGCAAGCACATTCCAGAAGATTACAGACCTCGAGATGCAGGCAGTCTACGATGCTACTGCTACTGAAGACCACGTGTTTGCCGTTGGAAAGGGCGGTGACTATAATCTGGCATTCCTCGCTACCACAACTACAGCTACCGACGAGGTGATAGCTCTCAGCTATTTCGATATCGCTGAGACTGATGAGACTCCAGAGATTACCATCGGTGGTGGCAGTGAAGGGCCTGAGACAACAGCTCTGCCATACAATATCACATTTGATTCTGCCGACAAGTTCGCTACATGGTCTACTCTCGACAACAGCGATGTTCCTGGCAAGACATGGGAGTTCAACGCTTCTGACTTCGCTGGTAAGCCATCTGCATTCATGGGTCCTGACGCAGGTTCTGCAACTTGCGACTGGCTGATCTCTCCAAAATTCGAACTCAAGGAGGGTAAGTCTTATGTAATCAAGTTTGACGGTGCTACAGGTGCCGACAACGCTACAAGCGTGATCCTCGACTACTTCGAAGGTTCTAAGGATAAGGATAATTTCAAGTCTATTACTTGGATTGGCGAGAAACTTCCTAAGATGGAAGGCGAAGAGGCTAAGACAGAATGGACTGTTGACATCAACAAGGATGGCAGCTACTACTTCGCATTCCGTGCTCTCAACCATACTCCAAACCAGGAGACCGACGCTATCAGCATCTATTCTTTCAGCGTTGCAGAAGCACCAGAGGGTGAGCCTGAAACACCGGTTGCTCTGCCATACGAGACTTCATTCCTTGAGGAGACAGGCGCAGCAGGCTGGACAGCTATGGACCGCAGCGACAACGTAAGCTCTACATGGTCTTGGAACTCTTGGGGATATGATGAGTATGACGAAAACTGGCAGCCAGTTGGTGAGAACCACCCATGTGTTGGCTTTAGCTCAGACTGGGGCACCAATGCCAACGATTATTTCGTTTCTCCATTGTTCACTCTCGAGGCCGGCAAGACATACGTTGTGAAGACTCACACTGCTACTAACAGATCTTGCTTCAACGACAAGACGACTTCATTCACTATGAAGCTTGGAACCAACAAGAAGGTTCAGGGCACATTCACACAGTCTATCGGCGATATCGAGCTCAACACAGTTTACGACCGTGATCCGAGCGTATTCGAGTTCTCTGTTGAGGAATCTGGCAACTACTATGTGGCTTACCACATCTCTGACCCTGACGGAAAGAAGGCTTATGGTTACATCTTCGACTTCTCTCTCGCTGAGAAGACTGCAGAGGTTCAGCCGGTGGCTACAGCTGCTGTTACAGACCTCGCCGCTACAGAGGCTGGTGATCTCAAGACTATCAAACTGAAGTGGAAGAACCCGACCAAGGACGTTGACGGCAACGACCTCGCTGCTGACGCAGAGCTTTCAGTCAAGGTATTCGAGGGCGAGACTCTCCTTACTACTGTTGCAGGCGCTCCTGGCGCAGAGGGCAGCTATTCTTACGAGCCAGAGACCTACGCTGGTCTCCACGAGTATAAGGTTGTCGTAGTTTACAACGAGCTTGAGTCTGAGGCTGCTACAGCTACTCTTACAGTGGTAGTTAACGGTATCAACGGTGCTATCGTTATCCCAGCCGGTGCTGAGGTTTCTGTACGCACACTTGGTGGAGCATTGGTTGGCAACAACTTCTCTACTCTCGCCAAGGGTACATACCTCGTTACAGTGAAGACTGTTGACGGTAAGGTGAAGACAATGAAGGTTACAAAGTAATGAAGGTTATAAAGTAATCTGAATTCCCATAACAAATGATTGCCGCCCGGCATCCCCTTTCGGTGGATGTCGGGCGGTTTTACAAATTCTGATGTTTATTATAAGCTGTCTTTTGGAGCATGTTCTGCCTTCGTGGTGTCGCGCTTTATCTCCTCGGCTTTCATTTTCTCACGCTTAAATTCCGTTGAGTCTGGTTGGGGGAAGAGTTCCGGATGAGCTTCGCGCCAGTTCACCTCCTTGTCTCTCTTTCCCGGCAATACTATCACCGGCATGCCTTTAGTGACAAACTTCACCAGTTCGAGGATATTCTCATTCTTTATTCTCACGCATCCGTGGCTGCGTCTGCCGCCCACCGACCATGGAGCATCGGTGCCGTGGATGCCCGTGGAGTTGAATCCCGGAGTCACGATGCGGAAGAAGCGCGGACCATATTGTCCCGGGTTCTCGCTGCGCACGCCATTCTCGTCGGTATAGTGCCAGTTCTCGCTGTTCTGCACCTTGCCCGCCCTGAAGAAACCCTCCGGCGTGCGGCAGTCGCCCCTGCTCCTCTTGTTGCCGAATCCCTTTCCGCAGGCACAGGTGTACGACTTGCGCAGCACACCGTAGCGGTCGAACAGCTTCACCTTCATGTCGCCCTTGTCCACGATGATGAAATATTCGTATTCACTGTTGAGCAGACGGTTGCAGTAGTCCAGACTGTCGTGTGCCATCTTGTGCATGATGCCGGCGGCATAGCGGTCTTTGTCCGGCGACTCGTTCATATATTCTATCGCCTCCTCGGCAGTGCTGAACTTATGCTTTATCTTTATCGGTTCTTCCTCAATCTCCTCAATCTCGTTGGCAGATGCCAGCGGACCGTCATCCTGGGCCATCTCGTTGCCTTTGTTCGACGGCGAGCAAGCCTGCATTATCAGAGTCAGTATCGTGAGGAATATGGATAGGCGTATCGCTTTCATGTTTGTTTGATAAGATGTCATGTCTGTTTAATGTTTATTTGTTTGGTCTTTCTTTTTATAAGTTACTGTCATATTTCTTTTCTTTTTGCCATCCCATAGACAGAAATCTCGGTTCCCATCTTTAAGTGGTTGGTGAAGGCAAGCCCTTCTTTCGACTGCAAAGATAATAAAAAAAGCTGACATTCTTTTCGTTTTCCTTTTCAAAGCGCATTTCCGTTATGTCGGAAAAGCCCTGATTTGCGGCATTTTACCGAATAATCCACCAAGTTTGTGCATTTTTCCCCGTGCTTAGCAACCTTAACCGCTAATTTTGCAGTCACTATTACTAACCAAATCAAAATCATACAACGAAGATGAAATTGAGATTCATTGCAGCAGCCGCTGTGGCTGCATGCACTGCATTATGTGTGCAGGCGAGAAAGGTGCATACCATAGGCGACAGCACTATGGCGACCTATGACCCGAACACCACTGTGACGAGAGGATGGGGACAGATGTTCCAGCAGTTCTTCAAGGGTGATGTCACCGTGAACAACCGTGCCAAGAATGGTGCCAGCAGCAAGAGCTTCTATAAGGAGAGCGCCTACTGGCAGTCGGTGAAGAAACAGATAGAGCCAGGTGACTACGTGCTCATTCAGTTTGCCCACAACGACGAGAAGAGCAACGGATGCGACGGCGACGAGCTGAAAGCTTACTATCAGAGCATCGGCGATGAGGCAAAGGCAAATGCCTGCGACTATCGTGGAACTACAGCCAGCGGCACCTATAAGGACTATCTGCGCAAGTATGTGGAAGAAACTCGCGCCTTGGGCGCCACACCAGTGCTGGTGGGTGCGATATGCCGAAAATATTTCGACGGGAGCACCATTCGCAGAAACGGACGCCACGACCTCGGCGACAAGTTCGACAAGATAGAAGGCGGTAAGCTCACTACCGGCAACAAAGTGGCTGCCGACGACCATACATACGACTATCCATACCAGATGCAGGAGGTGGCAAAGGAACTGGGAGTGCAGTATCTCGATCTCACCACAGCCACAAAGGAACTCTATGAAAGCTATGGCGACGCCAAAGCCAACGCCCTGCTCTTCGATGGCAACGGCAGCACCCACACCTCAGCGATGGGAGCCACGCTGATAGCCCGTCTGGCAGCACAGCTCATGCAGAAAGCTGGAATACTGTCAGAGAATATCAACCTGACGAGCGACCTCAGTGTGAATCCCTCAACTGTAGACCTCGGACAGGCATACAAGGGACAGACGGTGGTGAGAGAAGTGTCGGTAAACGGCTTCGATCTCGTGCCAGCCGACGGCAACGTGAGCATCACGGCGAGCAACGGACTGAAGATTTCTGCCGACGGCAGCGACTATTCATCCACAGCAACTCTGACCTACAAGGAAGGCAATCTTATCGGTTCCTTCAAGACAAGCTATGAGTTCGCCGCAGCCGGCGACATCAATGAGAGCATCACCGTGAGCTGCGGCGACAAGACAGTCACCATCCCTGTAGTGGGCAAGTGTGTGGAACTTGCCGACGGAGTGGCAGCATCGGCATATTGGAGACTCGAGAAAGACGACAACTGCACCGTTGAAGGTCCGGTAGACCCTATCGGCGAGACATACAGCGAGATGAAACTCCAGAAATATTCCAGTCCAAACGCTAATACCACATGGCCCGAGGGTACAGGCTTCGATGCCACCCGCAAGACGCAGCGCAACATCATCGAGGGCGAGTCGTGGCCGGCAGGCGAAATCGACGAGGTTTCTACACGATGGATAGAGTTCGCAGTGAAGCCAGCCAAGGGTACCACTTTCAACGTGAACGAGATAAGTCTGTATGTGTGTGGATGCGGAGGCAACGGAATGCACTGCAAGATTTACTACTCTAAGGAGGCAGACTTCGCCAATGCCGTTAATATCGCCGACTTCTCCGGTTCGATGAAAGCCAACGACATGATGGAGGTAAAGGCAACACCCGTGATAGAACTCTCTGAGGGCGAGACGCTACGCTTGCGCGTATATCCTTGGTATGGCAGCGCAGCAACTGGCAAGACCATCTGTCTGAGCGACGTAAAGGTGGCAGGAGTGGCAGTAAGTGCCACAAATGGAGTGAAGAGCGTGGAAAACTCGGAACTGAAACCGGAGAAGATATACTACAGTCTCGACGGCATTCGTCAGAACGGCATTCTTGACGGTCTGAACATTGTGGTGGAGAACGGAGTGGCAAGAAAAATAATGAAATGAACAAACAGATTCTCAATATGAAAAAGACCACATTATCCCGAATTATCGTCATGGTCCTCGTAGCATGGATTGGACTGGGCGGTGCAATGGCAGCAGACGTCATCGATGCCAAAGACGCCACTATAAAATGGGCGTTTGACAAAAGTGCCGACAATGTGTCGGCTGCAGAGATATCCGTAGACGGAGCCATCTCGACTTCAAGTTTCTCGCTGGGCGAGAAACTGTATTTCAACGGACTGCAAAGCGGACTCTCAAAACTGAATCCGACAGAAAAGATAAGCAATGCCCGCGACGATGCATCATACGTAGTATTCAGCATCGTGCCAAAGAAAGGAGTCACCTTCACACCGAAGAGCGTAGCCTTCAAATCGCAGAAATGCGGTACCAGCGGCGGTACGCTCGACGTGGTGGCCCGATGCGGCGAGAAGAGCGAGGAACTCGTGAAGGGTTTCGCCCCGGAGCGCAACAGCGTGTCGGAGTCGAAGCTCGACATCACTTCACTCACAGGAGAGAGCGACAAGGTTGAACTGTATTTCTATGTGTATAATCTCGCTAACAACAAGCAGCTCGCCCTTGGCGACGTGGTGGTGACAGGCGATCTGAACGGTACTCCGGTCACTGTGCCCGTATATACGCTGAGCGTAGGGACAGCCGACGAGGCTGCCGGCACCGTCACCGTGAATCCGGCAGGCGACAAGTTTGACGAAGGCACGGTAGTCACTGTGAGCACTACCGAGAACTTCGGCTATCATTTCGCAGGATGGGCAGGAGCCGACAATGCCATCGTGTCTACCGACAATCCATACACCTTTGAGCTGACGGCAAACACATCGCTCACCGCAACATATACGAAGAACAATGTATACGCCCTGAACCTGACACTGCAGGGAGGAGCAAATGCCAACCTCGTGACATTCTCGCCAGAAGGCAATGTGGTGGACGGAGTGCATCACTATGAAGAAGGAACCGACGTGAAGCTCACGGCACAGGACAACCGTATCCTCACCTTCATCAACTGGGACGACAACTCGACAGACAAAGAACGCGAAGTGAAGATGGACGGAGAGAAGAACCTTACGGCAAACTTCTCTTGCACAGACTATATAGTGGGCTGGGACCTCTATAGCGACACACCGTCGCAGGAGCGTGCTGCCGACTACAAGGCAGAGAGCGACAACGCCGGACTCCTCTCGCTGCGCAACGAAGCCGGCAACACCACATCATGGCTTGCATGCGGAGCAGGTAAAGGCGGACAGAACGGTAAGTATGCCGCACGCTGCTGGAGAAAACTCACCGACAAATATTATTTTGAACTCTCATTCTCAACACTGGGATACACCAACGTGGTGCTGTCGGCTGCCGTAGGCGACGACTTCAACGCACACAGTATCGTAAACGCACAATACTCTATCGACGGAACAAACTATACCACCTTCGGCACATATAACCTGCCGGCCCGCGGATGGGACTCTGAAGAATTCGCCCTGCCGGCAGAGGCAAACGGACAGAAGCTTGTGAATGTGCGCTTTCTGCCAGACTATGACTCACCGCTCGTGGGATCAACAGGCGACTACGACGGACTGGCTGTGGCGGAGATTTTCCTGCTCGCCGACAAGGAAATCGTGGAAGACAACGAGGCACCGAAACTCATCTCGACAATCCCTGCCAATGATGCAGCCGACGCATCGGCAACAGGATCTGTGATACTGACATTCGATGAGAAAGTGGTGGCTGCAGAAGGAAGCAAGGCAACGCTCAATGGAGAGGCTTTGAAACCGACGGTGAGCGGCAAGACCGTGGTATATCAGTACAGCGGACTGAGATATGCCACTGCTTATACTTTCACATTGCCGGCAGGAATGATTCTCGACCGCAACGGAAACGCTTTCTCGGGCACAGAGATACATTTCACCACTATGGAGCGCCAGCAGCCAGAACTGCGTGTCTATGACGCAGTGGTGGCACAAGACGGCACCGGAGACTACACCACTGTGCAGGCTGCCATCGACGCCGCACCGCAGAACAGAGTGAAGCCATGGCTCATATTCATAAAGAAAGGTACATACAAAGAGCATGTTGACCTGCCGGTAACAAAGCCATATCTGCACTTCATCGGACAGGGACGCGACAAGGTGTTTATCAGTGATGACAAACTGTGCGGCGGACCAAACGCACTGAGCGTGGACAAGGGAGCTACATTCGTGGCACACGCCGCCAACCTGTATTTCGAGGGATTGAGTTTCGTGAATTCATACGGAGTGGAGAAGAACGACGGTCCGCAGGCGCTCGCCCTAAACACCGAGAACGACCGCATCGTGTTCAACAACGTGGGAATGTACAGTTATCAGGATACGTGGATAACTACAAGCAAATCCAACTATCGCCACTACGTGAAGAACTCCTTCATCGAGGGAGCCGTAGACTTCATCTACAACAGCGGCGACGTTTATCTCGACAACGACACAATCAATATCGTGCGCAAGAGCGGAGGATACATCGTGGCACCATCACACCAGAAAGACGTGAAGTGGGGATACGTGTTCATGAACAACGTGATAACGGCTCCCGGCGTGCCGTCAGAAACATCGGTATGGCTTGGCAGACCTTGGCACAACTTCCCGAAGACCGTTTTCATCAACACGAAGGCTGAGGTGACGATACCTGCCACGGGATGGTATGAAACGATGGGCGGACTGCCTGTGCTGTGGGCTGACTACAACACTATGGACGCCGAAGGCAACCCTGTGGATCTCTCTCACCGCCGTGATACCTATTATTATATGAACGGCGACACAAAGGTGGAAGGCAAGGCAAAGAACTTCCTCACCGACGAGGAGGCAGCACAATATACGGTGAAGAACGTGCTCAGCGGTTCTGACAATTGGCAGCCGGAGCTGATTACCGAGGCTTGTGAGTCGCCAGCACCTGTAGTTGAGGGCGGAATGCTGAAATGGCAGCCTGTGCCATATGCCATCTGCTATGTGATAACGAAAAACGGCAACGTGGAAGGATTCACTACTGCCACATCATGCGAATATGAGGCAGGCAACGAATACCTGATACAGGCTGTGAACGAATACGGCGGACTGAGTAAGGCTGCCAAGGCAGACCAGACATCGGCAGTGGGCTCCGTAGAGACTGCTGGCGACACATTCAAGGCTACTGCTGTATATACAATCGATGGCAAAAGAATTGCTGATACGGCAAAAGGCATCAATGTCATTACTGACGGCAAGACATCGAGAAAAGTAGTGATGAAATAAAAAACAGTTGGTAGATTATTTATAAGTAGTCCAAATCTGGTTTCAGATTTGAGTAAAAGATTGTCTGGGGATTCCATGTGATGTGGCGTTCCCAGATTTTCTTATTCCAAATCGGTCACTATGGCTTGCTTGAATTTTGCTTTCTTTTATTCCAAATCGGTCGTTAGGGCTTGCTTGGATTTTGCTTTTAGAAGAGTGAATTTTGTTTGACTATTAATGAGTAATAGCGAGATGTTGCGGAATATGATTTTTTTTTCATACTTTTGTATTCGTAAAGTTCAATCCTCGCGCCACTGCTTACCTCGATGATGAAGCGGTAGCCGTTCAGTCCTACGATTGTGCCACGGTGGTAGCCTCGCCACGGTGTCAGCAACTCGCACTGGCGTCCGTATTCGGGAAAATCGGTGTCGTTCATACGCTTTTATCCTTTAGTTCTTTATATTCGGGGTCATAGATTTCATCGCCTTTCATCAGTGTGTCGTACATCATCGCCGCTCTCCGGGCTGCCGTTTCGTTCCGCTCGTCATAATAACCGGTTCGGTAGTTGACAGCGAGCTGACGGAAATATGCCACGCACACCTTGAAAGCCTGCGACTGCAAATAGCGGTGTATTGTGGCGAGTGCCTTTCCTGTGTTGGTTGCGGATTGCATTTTGCCGTTGACAAAGTTGTCAAACGCCACGACAAATTCCTTGTCGTTCTTGGATATTGCTATTCCGTTATAATTTTCCATATTCTTATGATTTAGATTGTTGCCTGATTGTAGATTGAGGGTTCGGAGGTAACGTTGTAGATATAGTTGCCACAGCGTACCAAAAGGCAGTTCTCGCCATAGTAGAGTTTTTTCATGCCCCTAATGGAGCCGGAGCGGTGAAAATTGGGGAACTGCCCGATATTGAGCCGTCTGCCCTCCACTACTTTCATTCTTTTTACTCGCATAGTCATTTGATGTTTGAGCGTTTGAGTTAATTTTTTCCCTTTTGTTTGAAGCTCTTTGAGCTTCTCCGGCAGGGCTGGCCGTTTTTCGTGCAGTCCCACAACTGCGGCCAAAAGGGAGGATAAGGCAAGTGTGTAGTCAGCGGCAAACGAGGGATACCCATTTTTTCGGAATTGAGGGAGAAAAAATGTGGAGGCTCACGAGCGCGGACGCCGACCACAAGCGCAGCGTCACTTGACGTTCCTCCCGGACGCAGTAACTTCGCACGCCAAAACGCCTGTCCCTGCCGAGGCTCAAAATCTTCAAGGGAAAGAACCGGCCACCTTTGACCTTTGCCGTTTCAAAGTGCCAGCCTTGAAGCGGCCATAGTCATCGTTTGCAGACTGGTATTCCAAAGAGAGGCGACAACGCGAGAGTCGAGCGAAGGCTTGCCCTCGCTTTGCTCTGGCGTTGTCGCCGCCTCCGGCTTCAGCCGGACATCATATCCAAAATCAGAACTGCCCGAAGCTGAATCGGTGTGCAGCACGGAATCAGCCGGGCAACCGGTAAACAGCACAAGGCGATGTGCCGTGCCTGTGGATCTGCGGGCCACTGACACGGCTTATCGCCTGAATTATCACATCATCTGGGAGCAAGCGGTGGTGATAAGGTTGTGTGAGGCAATACGCCCGGCGCACTGCCTCACGCTCCTGTCGCCACGGCGTCTTATATTAATTTCCTGACCACTCCATTATTTTGATGACATTGATTTTTGGAACATGAATAAAAGTTTATCTTTTTCGTTCATGCGGATATTATCAGAATAACCGTCTTTTGTTATTTGATACCCACATGGCTTAACCATAAAAATGCCTAAGCCCTTAGTGTACGAACTTACTTCTGAGGCATAGTCTTTACTTGTATTTAATGGAACTTTCCCTTTAATATGACACCACTCATTAT
>OGXZ01000077.1_pt1 | contig 48320 bp, 39 predicted proteins | sample 1576431 | NCBI WGS metagenome assembly OGXZ01 (sample SAMEA3541590, study PRJEB24748) | human gut metagenome | biome: human gut; feature: human-associated habitat; material: faeces | place: China | collected 2012
CATGAACTTACATCACGCTCCTCGTCTACCCAACTCAAGGTATCAGGCACATTCATTAAAAATGGTTTTATAAGGAGTGAAAAATTGCTATGAATACAGAAAAATGTAATGCCCTCGTAGAACGGGATCGTAAAGTGATTGCACCCACACAACATTTATCTTATTTTCCTTTAGCCGTTGCCAAAGTTGATCAGGATATTGTATATGACGAAGATGGGAATCAATTTATCGATTTTTTGACAAGTGCATCTTCTTTGAATCTTGGAAGTTGCCACCCAATTGTTTCAGAAGCAGTAAAAAAACAGTTAGATTTATATTCTCAATATACAATTGCATATACTTACAATAGAGCTAGTATTGAATACGCAGAAAGATTAACTTCTGTATACCCAGGAAATGTTCCTGCAAAAATTGTTTTTGGCAATTGTGGTTCTGATGCTAATGATGCTGCCGTTAAGTTTGCAAGAGCCTATACAGGCAGAAGTAAAATTATTACTTTTATCAATGCATATCACGGCAGTACATTCGGTTCCATTTCCATGTCTATGGTAACCACACGTATGCGTGCAAAGATGGGACCATTTTTACCAGATATTTATTGTTTTCCATTTTATGATGAATCCTATGACGATAATATTTGCGAAAAAGAATGCATTGCAGATATTGAACGTGCGTTTGCAACATATTTACCTCCAGAAGAAGTTGCCGCAGTAGTGATTGAACCAATTCAGGGGGATGCAGGTTTGCTTCCCGCACATAAAATCTTTATGAAAAAATTGTACGACTTGTGTCAAAAACACGGAATTTTGTTTATTTCCGAAGAAGTACAGCAAGCGTTTTTCCGTACCGGAAAATGGTTTTCCATCGAACATTACAACATTATTCCAGATGGAATTATTCTTGGAAAATCTATAGGTGCCGGATTTACATTAGGCGCTTTTATGGCAAGAACTGAAATCATGGATTCTTTGCCGGCACCAGCACATTTATTCACTTTAGGTGGTAATGCTACAGCATGTACAGCTGGAAAAACAGCCTTTGATTATATGTGTACAGATGAATTTCAAAATATATTAAAAGAAAACACACGACTCATTCAGGAATATTTGGAAAATGTGTGTACTAAATATCCGGATATCATAACAGGTATTCGCGGCATTGGAATGTCCCGCGGATTACAAATTACGAAAGTGGATAATACAGGAAAGAATATCCCTGATGCAGATGGTACCTTTAAAATCTTATATCGTGCATATGAAAAAGGGCTACTGATTATATCCTTATCGGATAATATTTTGAGAATCCAACCCCCCTTAAATATTCAACCTCATAACCTGAAAAAAGGATTTGATATTATAATGGAAGCTATTCAGGATTATAAGGATGGTAATATTTCTGACGAAGTTATGAACTTCCGCAATGGCTGGTAATAGAAATTCCATAGAATATTGAATAATGACGAAATATCCTCAGTTTTTATAAAACTGAGGATATTTCATATTACCTATATATTGTTTTTTGTATTTCTAGCCTTTTTTTACTAGCAAATAAGGTATATTTCTTTTCTATTACATACTTTCTATCTTTCCACTTCATACATAAGGAAAAAATTTCTTATTCTTCAAAGCAAATCCCTAACTCACGCAGCATTTGTTTGGTTGCTTCTGCACTTTGGTTAGTTTCTTGTGACAAGAAATCTACTTCATGCGGCAAAAGATTATCAATTTCCTTTTCCTTGACATTGATACGCAAATAGTCTTTGCGAATCCGATCCAAATCAATCTGTCTGATAGAAATTTCCTGAGGTTTTTCAGGAATAACAATGGACTCCCCCGGAATTTCTGTTTCTGTTTTTCCGCGATACACTTTTACACCATGATCTTCCGCAAAAGTCATCTGTGCTGTATGGGATTTGCCTGCACCCGTATATTCTGATTCCTGTACGACAATAATCTGATCTTCATCCATTTTTTGTGCCAACGCAAACGCTGCTGCCAATGCTGTATTTCCTGCCGGACCTCTTTGCAGCCCTTCCACACGATCCAGAATTTCTGTAATGTAATATACATCTCCCTGAGTTACTGTATAATAAGCATCCATATATCTCAAAGGTCTAGCTGCATTCAATGGAACATCCACACTTTCTGGATTTCTCAAAGAAGTATATCCATATCCTGTATGTCCTGTAGAGAAAGATTTTCTCGCAAACTGGCTGTCATCGTGGGAATCCAAATCTTTCAAATCTACTGAAACACCAAACAGTTTTCCTTGATAGCCTAATTTTCTCATACCTCTGGCTGTTCCTGTAAAATTGCCTCCGCCTGCGTGTGTTACCAGTACCACATCAGGTTCTCTTCCTGTCTGTGCCTTCGTTTGCTCCATAATTTCCGCACCAATCGTTTCAATTCCGGCAATGCTGTGGGGCAGGTACAGTGAAGAGCTGAAAAATCCTGTTTCATCCAAAAGATTCAGAATTACATATGTAAAAACTTCAGGTCCAACTGTATACTGTTGGATTTCAGAACCATAAGCTTCACAGGCACGCCCTTTTTCTAAGGATTCAGGCTGTCCATTTCCTGCATCATCATAAACTTCCTGTGCAACAATTGATTGAATACCTCTTCTTGCTGCCTGGGAAGCAACCGCAGCACCATAATTCCCGCTGGAAGAAACAATAACACCTGGATAGCCATGTTTTTTCGCCTCGTACACAGGCAACGTAGCACGTCTGTCTTTAAAACTGCCTGTAGGATTATTTGCCTCATCTTTCAAAAAAATTCTGGCACCTTTCCCAGGCTCTGCTACAGCTCTTGCCAAATTTGTCAAATTCTTCAGTTCCAAAAGGGGTGTATTCCCTACATAAACTTCTGCCTGGATCTGTCGAATTTCATCCAGGGTATACCCAGCTGCCGCCATAAGTTTTTCATAGTCCCACGCCAGCCGTTCCTGTTTAAACTGATCATAATCTAAATTGACAGAACGAAATAAAATTTCTTTGTTTCTTCCAACCATTTCTGAAACTGTATGTTCTTTTCCCATATTTAATTCTCCTTTCCAAGCAATTCTTCAATTTCCTGCCCTACATGGATCAATGTAGGCTGCTGTCTGCCAAAACTATGGTCATATTGCGGCCAAACTGCATACAATGTTCCTTCAACTACCCTGCCGATATTTGTTCGTATCCGTACTCGATCCCCGATTTTCGCCTGTTCATCTTCTAAAAATCCATTCATCCAACATTTCAGAGGAACTTTTCGTGTTGACTCCGGCAATGTTTCTAGTCTTTCTTCCGGCTGCAACACAATTTGTTCAATCCGTACCCAATCATTCTTTTTCGCATAAAGACTCATGTAATCTCCTCCTTATTCCTTTTCTCTTTGATATAACTACCGCAAATCCTTCTTGATAAACATCTTATAAGCACCTGCAATCATAACAATCATGCCAATATAGCCCAACAGTGGATATACGGTTCCTACCAGTGTGTCGAAGGGGAACATACCTGCAATGAAAGCAACCACTGCCGCTAAAATTGTAACACCATAAAATTTCTTTGTTTTTTCTTCTGCAAATCTGATGGAAAAACCATATAGAATGGGTACAGACGTGGTATAAATAGCAGCAAGCAAAATCAGTGTAAACAAAAATCCAATTACCGGATGAATCTGTTTCGCTACTTCCAAGAAAGGAATCTGATAACTTGAAACATCTTCAATTCTGGAAAGCAAAGCCAATACCATACATAAAACAGCAATCCCCATAATAGAACCACCAATCACAGCGGATTTTTTAACGATTCTTTTTTCTGGTTCCATATTCCCGATTGTTGCCAATGTAGGCAAAATCGGCAGTACACAATAAGATACATAAATGAAGGTAGACAGTAACCAAAAAGGTGTTGCTTGTGCAAGTTCCAATCCCTGAATGATCTGCCCCGCCTGTCCAATCCCATCAATATTTCCACAGATTGTCGCAATGGAGATCGTCAAAGTCGCAATAATGATGATTGTCGATAAAAAACCAAGTGCACTTAATGCGGAACTAAAGCCCAGCAGAATTGTCCCAACAGAAAGCACCGTAATGATTACTTTCCCAATCAAAATATTTAAGCCAAAATATTGATTCAAAGCAGAGCCGCCGCCCGAAATCATGATCGCCAAAACCCCGAACAAGAAAAACGTTAAAATCCAGTCAAAAATCTTGCCTATTTTCTCACCGCAAAGATAATTTAAAATCGGTCCATGGGCAGATACTTTCAGTTTGTGCCCGGCAAGCATAAATAAATAACCATACCAGGCAAACAATACGATCAGCAAAATGGCACCAATGATTCCCAGATAACCGTAAGATACAAAAAACTGCATTGGTTCTTGTCCACTTGCAAATCCAGCACCGATAACTGCACCAATGTAAGTACCTGCATAACGAATGATGGAAATGCCCATTGATGATTTTTCTTTACTCTTTTCCATAAATTACCCTCCTTTTTTTATATTTCGCTTTGATTTAAGGTAACTTTACCATTGCATTTTTTGTTGTGTCAAAATATGGACGACTTATACACTTCCCATGGAAGCTGTCTCAAGAAAGAAGCAGTCCCAATGCTATTTTTCATCTTTGTTCCTGTAGACAGACATTTGTATTTGACATATAATCAAACTGGAGGTGTTTTACTTGATTGATCGACAAACGCTGCACAAAAAAATAGAAGAAAATCCGTTTCTTGTCTTGGAAGATGTAATCTATCACTCCTTGCGCAATGATATCATTGAACTCCAACTAACTCCCGGCTCCAAATTAAATGAAAGTAAACTAGCTGAAGATCTCGGCATCAGCCGTTCTCCTATACGAAATGCGCTACAAAAACTATATCAGGAAGGACTCATCCTTAAAAAAGCCAACAAATTATCTGTCGTTTCCGCCCTGAGCAAAGAAGAATGTCATCAAATTATGGAAGCTAGACTCGCAATTGAAGGATTTGCCGCATATCTAGCTACTTTTCACATTACCGAAGAACAATTAAAGCAGCTGCAGTTTTGGATATCACAATACGAAAATGCCAGTAATGGCAAATCTACAACAGACATTGCTGCACATGCCGCATGTGATCATCGATTCCATGCAATCATTATTGAAGCTTCTAATAATGCTTACATCCAAGAAATGTATCAGAAAATCGAAGGACGTATTTTTCACTATCGGAATTGTATTCTGCACACCATAAGCCAGGAAAATTCTACAAAAATCCTTTCTTCTGCCGTAAAACAGCACTTGGCAATTTATCATGCATTAAAACTTGGATTTTCTGAAATGGCAAAAATAGAGATTGAAAATGATATTCGTAGCATGGTAAATGTATTTATGGCATGGGAAACTTAAAATTTCTGTACAAATAAAAAAGCAGATTTTATTCTAATAAAATCTGCTTTTTTATTTGGAAAATTCCAAAATCATATGTATCTTATTTCCCCAGCCATCTTTCCTCTAGCTGAAGCATGGCAAGTCCAAACCTTTCGTATTCTGACAATGCCAGTTGCTCTCATGTTGTCTGTCCTCCTCTGTGTCCAACCTCCGTCGGTCGGTTGTTCAAAGTTATTATGAACCAAAGGACGCACATTTATGTAAAAATACGATTTCTTTCCGTAAATGGAGATTTTTTCCGTATGAAAAATAATGCTGCGCCTGAGCTTTGCTGTTCTACCTGTTTTCGCCCATAAAAAACCCCGGATAGGGTATTTAACACACCAATCCGGGGTTCATCATCTGGGAAAGTTCTTTCCCTCCGCTAAAACAATCAAAAACTTATTCTGTTACTGCACCTGTTTCATCGGATACAACTTCAGTTACTGTATCGTCATCTACAGACTCAACTTCATTCAGTAAAGTGGTTGTTGCTGTATCCATTTTTCTGTTATCCTGTACAGCTATACCGGAATAATCTCCGTTGCCATTCACCAAAACACCATCAATTGTTACATTAGTAGGACCAGCATTGTCTTTGCCAGGCTCACCCAACATAATGTTACTATTGTTATTAGTGAAAGTACAGTCTGTGATGGTTACATCTGTCAATGATGCAGAGTTATCAACATAATTGCCATCATCTCTTGCTTTGATCAGCAATGCGCCACCCTGATTTACACCATTTCCGTAGAAATCGCAATTTTTAAAATTAATGTCGCTGTAATCTCCATACTTCAGGTTAATATCTACTGCACTAGGGAAAGCCTGTGCGTAACTAGGCAAACCTGTTGCATCATCACCATTTCCGGTGAAGCTACACTTGCTAAAACTAGAGTCTGTCAGATTTTCAGCATAAATCGCTTTTGTCACGCAATCCGTAAAATCTACTTGTCCCAGATTCAACTTTGTGGTAGTATTTTCTGCTTTGTCTGCACCAAAATACATCCCAAAGTTAAACCCTTTAATTTGACAATATTCCATAGTCAAATCTACATTGTTTGCCTGATCATAAGTGCCAATACCCATCCATGCGGTTCCAGTTTCTGCACCATCAGCGCCATCACCTTCCAGAGTGATATTTTCCATAGATACTGTTACGTCATTTTTAATGTAAAAAGCCGCCGCATTAGTAGTGATTGTTATACCATCATATTCACCAATAATGGTTACATCATTGTTAATTTCAAAAGCACTAGCATTAGCAGGATTTTCCAGTTGTACATCTAAATCCTTTGTAATATGGATTTCAGCTCCATCTACCAGCAAAGCTGTTCTCAAATCTTCAGGAGTTCCTACGTAGTATTCTTTACCTGTAACATCTTCACGGAAAATATATTTTACGCTTTCTTCATTTACCACTGAAACTGCATTCCATGTTTCACCGCCAACAGTTACGGATGCTAAACCTTTATCTTCTACTTTATCCTGCGCAATTTTAACGAAATCTGCTAAACCATCGGTATTGTCCAAGGTCAAAACAGATGTTCCGTCAACATCAGGCTTTGTTGTTACATCAATGCTCTGCCATGCGCTTTCAGAGATGTTTAAGTTTTCTGCTTGCAGGTTGCCGCCATTCAAAGTAATACCAGAACCAGCACTGCCTGTAATGGTTACATCTTCCAGTGTTACCATACCTGTATTTTCATACACGTTCAGACCATACGCTTTTCCAGTGTTTTCTAATGTGACATTGTTTAAGGTCAGATCTGTGCCATCTGTTCCATTTCCAACACCAATAAGATGCTTGTCATCGTTTGTTGTACCAGCCCAAGCTGCATCAGCGGAAATCTTATGACCATTACCATAGATCACCAGGTCTGTATTTACATTCAGTCTTGTTGTCAGTGCAATATCCGCATCCAGTACAACCGTACCGCCTTTTTCTGCTGCTGCAATCAGCTGCTCTTTAGTTGTTACTACTTGTGCATCTTCTGGAATAGAAATCCCTTTCAGATATTTAATTTCAGGCATGGACCATCTTGTTGTGTATCCTTCAGCGAACGCTCTTGAATTGAAAATGATTTCCTGTGGTGCTGTTGTTTTCGCACTTACGGTATATTCATTTACTTTTACACCATCAATATACTGTGTCATAGTGCCTTCATGGAACTGCATTTTGAATACATGCTGTCCTACAGTCGGTTTTACATTTGACAGATCCACCCACTGTCCTTGTCCATTTTCTCCTTCGCGATAAACCTGAAATACAGGTGTCTTAGCCGGTGTATTTGTATCATCAGCAGCAGATTGTTCTCCTAAGCTATATTTATACTGCATAATTGCCCAATCTACTGTTGATTTACTTCCATCTGTTACATTCAACCAAACAGAAGAACGTACTGCTTTATCTTTCTGCAAATCCTCTGTTATTTCAATGGTTGTTTCCACAGACCAGTCACTTGTCACATCTGCACCGGTTGTTTCTTTTCTGCCTTCCCATTTATACCAGTCATCTTCCTCCGGTGCAGTTTTGGTTGTATTACTAATCCAGCCATCAGAAATAGACCATACTTTGGGTTCACTTCTATCTGTTTTCCATTCATCTGCTTCTTCAGATACCTTTGCTTCTTCACCCCACATAGCTGTCAGCGTAAGGTTTTCTCTTACGGCAGTATTAAAATTATAAGGTACACCATCCAGGAACCAGCCATAGAAAACAAACCCATCTTTTGTAGGTTCTGCAGGTTCACTAGCTGTATTGCCTTTACGTACTGTCTGGCTGTCTACAGCAGAACCGCCATCAGAATCAAATGTTACTGTATATCTTGTAACAGAACTGCTGCTGCCGCCACCGCTGCTACCAGAGTTCTGATCAGATGTTGTAGGTGCCTCTACCCCAGAAGCTACCTCTGTTTTTTCGATGTTTGTATCTTCATCTACAGTAATATCATCTGCATTGGCTTCCAATTTGGCAATTGAGCCTTTGCCGGAAATTTCGATGCCTGCTTCCGCTGTCACTGTTTTTACTTCCGCATCTTCCGCTACATATAATGTGGAACCTTCCGCATCTTCCGCAAAGAGAATAGATCTTACATCAGCTCTCACTCTTAAAGCTGCGCCTTTTTCTACCACTACTTCATCTACAGGCACGTCAATGACAACATCACCTTTTTCTGTCAATTCATCCACAATCTGAACTTTGTCAATGCTGCCTTCAAAGTCATCTGCTGTCAATTCACATACTGCGCCTACCTGCACTTCTTTCACATCTGTTTTACCGGAGAAAGAAACTTCTACGCCTGTTTTTTCAATAATGATACGACCTTTTACAGTCACATTATCCAAAACAACTTTGTCATCTTCTGCGCAGCGGATCACCAGGTCACCCTGAATTTCCACATCCCGCAGCGTTGCTTTTTCTACTGTGCTGTCAATGACCACATTACCTGCTACAACCTGATCTTCCAGAACAGCTTCTTTTTCTGTCAGCACAACTTCTGTTGCTGCTACTGTTTCATCATTCTGTGTCAGTACACGATTCAAAGATGACACAGCTTCTGCTCTTGTAATGGATTTGGCTGCACCAAAAGTACCATCAGGGTAACCGCTCATATAGCCTGCTTTTACAACAGCGCCTACACTGCCCACTGCCCATACGGGAATTTCATCGCTAAATCCTTCCGCACCTGCAGCATCCTGTTCCAGACCCATAGCATTTGCGATCATTACAGCTGCTTCCGCTCTGCTGATGGTTGCGCTGGGTTTGAAAGTACCGTCTTCATAGCCATTGCAGTATCCTGCATTCACTGCTGCAGCCACTGCCTGATAGAACCAATCGGTTTCTTTCACGTCTGTAAAGCTAACAGTGCCTTCTGCATCGTTTTTCAGCACGTTATTCATCATGGTAACAAATTCTGCACGGCTAACACTATTGTCCGGCTTAAATGTGCCGTCTTCATAGCCTTTGATCAGACCTTTGCTTTCCCAATCAGAGATCACTGCATTTGCCCAATGATTTGCTGTGTCTGTTGCACCAAATACTGTCACAGGTGCAAAAGCCAGAACTGCAGCCAACGCCATTGAGCATGTTCTTTTGGTTGCCTTCTTTGCGTTTTTTCTCAATTCGACCCCTCCTAAGTGTTATTATGCATATTTTACGCATAAAAATTCTATACAGAACCTCTATCAATTTGCCCCGCAAATTTCATCAATTCCGTATGGTACATACTTTCGGTTTTATTTTATCACGATTCGTACAAAAATCAATATGCATACATAAAAATTTTTCTGCATTTATTCCTTCTTCCTGCTTTCCAACGAGTTTTCTATATTTTCCATATAACATCCCACTAAAAAAACAAGAAACAACTCTATTTTAATTCTTCATAATATCTATTCAGTTAAATCTTCAACTGTTTTTTCAAAACAATATCAAAAAATCCTTCTTGTTTTTCCTATAAAATCCGTCCCGTCAATTGGTAATATTATGCACAAAATATTCGTTCCGAACTCCATCATCAAAGTCCCCAAAAAGTAAAACACCTGTAAAAAGCAGCTTATCCTCAAAATTTTATAAAAATAAGAAAGCTGAAATCCTCTATATAATAAGAATTTCAGCTTTCTTTGTTTTCTTATGAAGATGTCCCTTTTTAGGGTTTTCTTTCTATATCTGCAAATTTACTTCCTTCTCTTTTATTTACAGGAGGTCACTTTCTCCCGGATCAGAAAAGTCAGAAACGGCTTCGGCAATGATTTTTGCAATGACAGCCGCTTCTTCTGCCGCTTTTTCCTTCTCTTTCTCCATCGTTTCCTCGACTGGCTTTGTCAGCATTTCTTCTGCCGCCGGACTATCTGCCTTCAGAACTTCGGCAAAGTCCTTAAATTTCTCCACTTGTTCCGGTGACAGAGATGCCTGCCGCAAATCCAATGTGCCTTTGGGTTCGCCGTTGACCGTACCCCGGAAGGTGCGTCCATCCAGTTTCGGGCTGCCTGTCATCACCAGTTCCAATTCTTTCACACTGCCTTTGCTCAATTCACCCAGAAACTCGGAAAGCACCGCCTCATCTTCCACAGAAACCGTCACTTTTCCATTTACGGTACTATTCATATATGCACCGGCAACTTCCACGTCTGCTGTGCCTTTGACCTTGATTTCCACATTACCCTTGAGGGTGGTGCCGCTGCTGCCGCTGCCATAAAGGGCAAATTTACCACTTTCCACAGAAAGCACAGAATTTGCTGCAATTTCTTTCTCCTCTGCGTCATGTGCAGTTCCCGCAAAAATAGCACGTTTTGTGAAGCTGAACGGTGTTTCCACATCTGCGCCAATGGTAACAGAATGCCCATTGCCATAAATGCGATTCACATCGTACACAACATTCTCAAAAGTAATATCTGCCCTTGCTTCCATGACGCCGCCTTTGATTTTGCACTTGCGCGCATCCCCGGAACGGATGGTGCAGGAAACGGAAGGGAAGGTGTCTTTTTCCTGTAATTCCACATCATCCCGCAGAATGATTTCACCACTGCCTGCTTCCTCAAGGGCACTGACAGCTTCTTTCCATGTGCCGTATTTGCTGCCGTTCACTTCAAAGGCTTCTGTTCCCACTGCTTTCACGAAAGTCAAATCTTTTCTTGCTGTAGGAGACCAATTCTTTTCTCCCACCTTTGCTGCCGCACGGATATACAGTGTACCGCCTTTAGGATTCTCCACGGTCAATGTCAGGGGTTTTTCATAGAGGGCTTTATGTTTTTCAAAGTCAGACAGTTTTCCGTTGGTCAGGTCGTTGCTGTTTTCTACCACATAATAGATTTCCGCGCCGTCGGTGGCACATGTGATTTCCACAGTCACTTTTTCATCATTGCTGTAATTGCCCTGTTTGGGGCTTACGGTAATGACTGGTTCCACTGCCACAGAACCCTCCTGCAACGCCGCCTGAACAGCAGCAAGGACTTTTCGACTTTCTTCCTCGTGACCGGAAACAGGTGTCACACCTTCCACGCCCTGTTTCAGATAAATCTGGCTGAACAGTTCCGGCAAAAAGGCTGCGTATGCTTTTTCGCTGGCATCATCCAGACGGATTTTGGTCAGATAGTATTTCTGGTCGAAATTGGGGCTTTCAAACTCCACTCTTGCGGTAATGCCTTCTGCCTTTCCGCTGAACTGCCCCAGTTCATAGGAATGTTTGGGATTGGGATTGGCAAAAACATATCTGCCTGTCACTGTTTCCGAGCGTTTTCCATCCTGAAAGGCTGCCGCTTTCAGCAGAATCACTCTGCCGTCAGCATATGTTTCCCTTTCCGCCTTCAATTCCGCGCCGGAATCCTCATGGAAAATAGGGTCTTTGGAAGGTGTAGGGCTTTCTTCCGTAGGCTCACTGCCGTCTATGGTATAGTGGATGACTGCCCCTTCCGACGCTTTCATGGTGACAAAAATAGAATTGATTTTTCCGTTGGGTGCCACCTGTCTGGTGCTCTGGAAAGTGGGCGGCGCAATTTCTCCCGTGCCTTCCCGTATAGGCTTGCTGCGCAAGGCGTCAATGACTGCATATTTTACCGCATCACTGGAGAGGGTCGCGCCGCTGATGGCATCCACCTTTTCTTCTTCCTTCTCAGAAGGTGTGGTGCGTGCCTTCAGCACTTCCTCCAATGTCTTTCCTTTCAGTTTTTCCGGCATGCCGCTTGGGCCCATGACATCGCCGCCCAGCCAGAAAGATTCGTCAATGGTGCCGGGAATCTCTGTGCCGTTGTCTTCCAGCAGAGCAATCCTGCCATTTACCGTAGTCACGCGCACCTTTACGGTATAGGGCTTGCCTTCATTGCCTTTGCACTCCGCCTGCCCTGTGTATACCTTTGTACCTGTATCCAGAGGGGGAATCTTCACGAAAGTCAAAGGGATTTCCAGAACTTTTGACCATTTTCTGTCTTTCTGGGCTGCCAGCTTCAAAGAAATGGTTTCATCGGCATCATTCCCATTCCCATTCAAAGACAGGGTCGGCTGGTTCAGTTTTTTTTTAGAGGCATCGTCCCCCTTTGGGTCGCTGCCGTCTGTGGTATAAAAAACATCTGCTCCTTCCGGTGCGGAAATGTTCAGCAGGGCATTTTCTGTTGCCGCGAACAGTAGATTGGTTCTCAGGTCTGCCGCTGTTACTTTTGGTTCGCTGACTTCGCCGGACTTGGAAGAAAGGGCTTCTTTCACAGCGCCTTTGATGGCTTCACTGGAAACGGTTGCGCTGGCCACAGCGTCGATGCCGTCAATATCCTTTGCGGTTTTCCCTTTGAATTTCTCAAACATTGCCGCCGCTTTTTTCCAGAAGGAATCATTGCCGCCTGCTTCTGTGCCGTTGTCTGTGACAGATACGATTTCTTTTGTCTTTTTGTTATAAGTCACTGTCACTTTAGCATCATAGCCGAAGGAACCAACGGTTTTACTGCCTTCTGCCGTTTCTGTTGCTTCCTCTGTTGTTTCTGTTTCTTCCCCAAGGGCTTTTTTCACCGCTTCTTTGATGGCATTGCTGGAAACGGTTGCACTGGCTACAGCGTCGATGCTGTCAATATCCTTTGCGGTTTTCCCTTTGAATTTCTCAAACATGGCCGCGGCTTTTTTCCAGAAAGAATCGTTGTCACCTGCTTCTGTGCCGTTATCTGTGACAGATACGATTTCTTTTGTCTTTTTGTTGTAAGTCACAGTCACCTTGGCATCATAGCTAAAATCCCCTACTTTCGCACTGCCTTCTGCGGTAGCAGTGGGTTCTTCGGTGAGGCCTTCCGTTGTTTTCTGGAAGGAGAAATACATCTTCAGATAGCCGCCTTCTCCGTAATATTCTTTGTAGTTGGGGAAGTCGATTTCCAAAGCTTCTTTATAATAATCCTGTCCTACTTTGTAGACTTCGTCTTGGATAAGCTCATTTTCGCTGTTATATACTTTGACTTTGAATGTATCGCTCTTCCAGTCTTTGTATGTATCCGGCAGTTCAATGCCTTTTTTGGTGACACAGCCCTTTTCTGTTTTCCATTCCCGATCTTCTACGGTGATGGTCTGGAGCAAAGTATCCTTTGCGCTGTCATAAAGTTCCACTTTCGCAGGAATCTGGGAAGCGTAATCTTTCACTTCCACCTGGAACGTCTGCTGGCGCTCTCCCACAGAAATGGTGATGGTCTGTTTGCCCGCCTCTTTCGCTGTAAAGATATGACCATTTTCCATGGATGTAACAAAACCTCTGTTGCGGCATTCTGCCCATCCATTCAGGCGCTGGGAACTGCCTTTTTCTGTTTTCAGAGAAATATTCAGGTTATCCAGCTGGAAAGCTTCCCCAACAGCATACTGCTTGGGCACCAGACTGGCATCCAGTGTAAAGGATGCCACTGCGGATGCATCTGCAGATGTATCCAGAACCACAAAATAATTTTCGTATTTCCAGCCTATATAGTCATCTCCGGCATCAACGCCTTTCAGCGCAAATTTCCAGGAATTATAACCATCTTCAAAAACGCCGTCTGCCAGTTTCTTATCATTGTCATAAATAGCCATGGCTTTGATGGCGCCTTCTGTTTCCAGACGATAACGGAATTTGTTTTCCTCCAGGGGAATTTTCTGGGTTTTCTCGTCCTCCATGGTCACCAGAATATGCGTAGGGGATTTCTGTTTCACTTCATCCAGAAAAGCAATGCTCACCGGGATGGTGGTCTGAGAAAGTTCATGGGTGAATTTCACCAGCAATGTGCCGTCTTTCATGCCTTCTGTCTGCTTGGTGATGGTATCGCCGTTTTTGTAATTGGTAACGATGCCGTATTCCTCCAGCTGGCTAAAAGGCACTGTTTTCTCCTTGCCGTCTGTCATATGCAGTGTCAGCTCTGTATGGCTCAAATCCAGCGGCGTATTGAATTTCGCAGTCAGAGCAGGTTTCTCCTTGAATTCCATCCATGCGATCTGCTGGTCTTTCTGATCCAGTCCATACTGTTTTGCCTTTGCCAAAGCGTTTTCCATGGCGCTGAGATGCCCTTTTGCTGTTTCTGTGGCACCGCTGACTGCGTCAAAAGCATCGCCTTTTTTCTCTGTCAGTGCTGTGGACAGACTGGACAAATCAGACAGACCTACGGCTTTTTTCAGGATATTTTTCCCGCCTGCGTAAAGATTATTGGTATCGTCTGTATACTTGATGGATTCCGCATCAGTGATGACACCGTCTTTTACTGTCACTTTCACCACGTTAGGACCTCTGTCAGGGTAATAACGTCCCCATGTGGCTGTACCGTACCATTGGCCGTCTGCGATTTTCCCTTCGGGCTGTGTGGGCTCTGTCTTACCGGAAAAATCAAAGAGCAGGCGTACATAACCGCCGTAGGAATCGTATTCTGTGTAGTGGGGGAATGTCAGTTCCAGCGCTTTGCCGTCAATGGCTTTTTTCACCGTATAGTCAGAAAGGGCTTCCCCTGCGGCATTAGATACCTTAATGGTGAAGGTGTCTTTTTCCCATTTCTCATATATTTCTGGCATCTTCACATCATAAAGAGAATACATACCACTGGCGTTTTTCCATTTCTCGCTGGGAATGGTGATGGTCTGGATGGGTTCTCCTGTTTTGGAGGACAATTCGATTTTTGCAGGAATCTGTTTTTCGTAATCAATGACCTGCACATCAAAGGACTGTGTTTTGCCATTGTTCTTGATCTGGATGGTCTTGGTGCCTTTCTGGGCATCTTCTTTGGTGAAGATATAATCCTGATCAGGTTCCGCTGTAAAGCCTTTTGCTTTGCAGTCATCCCAGCCTTCTTGCCGCTGTTTGCTGCCTTTTTCTGTCACCAGATTGATGTTCAGAGGACTCAAATCCAGCTGATACCCCACGCCATACACGACCTGAAGCTTCTCTGTATCCAATGTAAAGGATGCCACAGCAGAATCGTCTGTCTGGTTGTCGATGGAAATATAATAGGTATTGTATTTCCAGCCAGTGAAGCCCTCACCGGGAGAAACTTCCCCGAGGAATGCCTCCCAGTCATTATATTCCTCATGGTAAACAGCCGCTGTCAGCAGGCGGTCATTGTCGTAGACCTGAATATCCTTGATCTTGCCTTCTGCTTTGATGCTGTAATTGAATTCGTTTTCATCCAACTCCATCTTCTGTGTTTTGCCGTCGGCAAATGTAATCAACAGATGGGTGGGCGTTTTTCTTGTAGTCTTTTTGGAAGCCACCACTTTGGCAGGCATCACAATCAAACCGTCATTCTGGCGGAACTGCACCTGTAAGGCACCATACTGGTTAACGCCCGGTGTATCTTTCGTAATGACCGTACCGTTTTCAATATTGGTGGTAATGCCATATTCAGAAATCTTGTCAAAGGGTACGGTTTTTGTCTGTCCATCCGCAAGATGTACCTTCAGCACAGTACCGGTCAAATCCAGCTTTTCACCAAAGTTCATGTTTGCCTTGGGCTTTTGCTCGAAATCAAACCACTGCACATTCTGCTTTACCTGATCGGAACTGTATTTTTCCGCACGAAGGACAGCGTTTCTCAGTGCGCTCAAGTGCCCTTTGGCTGTTTCCGTTGCGCCGGATACCGCGTCATAAGCCGCCCCTGTTTTCTGGCGGAGCTGCGCTTCCAGCTTATCCACATCCTCTGCCTTTCGGATGCCCTTTACATAGTTCAGTACATTCTGTCCTCTTTCAAAGCTTTCGTCCTCAATATGCTTTTCGCTGTATGCCGCAGTAACCTGCCCGTCTTTCACAACAACGCGGACAATGTCGGGACCTTTCGCCTGGTAATACAAGCTGTCTGTACCTGTGCCATACCATACGCCATCCGCCAGAACACCCTTCTTTGTTTCTTCGGAAGAACTGCTGGAACCGCTGGAACCACCGGAACTGCCGGAACTGCTGGAGGAATGTTTCTTCTTTCTCACAGGAAGCTCTTCTTCCGCGCTTTTCTGATCTGTTGTCACAGTGGTTTTGGGCTGGACTTCTTTTCCGTCCGCCTGCACGCCGGAAACATTGTCCCCAGTGATCACTTTTGTATTTTCCGTAAAAACCTGTACGCCATCTCCGCCCGCATGGACTTCGCCTACGTTGCCTGCGCCGCTGATTTGGGTTCCTTTTGCTTTGGCTTCTACCTTGGATACGGTTCCATCTTTTTCCACTTGGATTTTGGCATTTTCCGCGCCAGTTTCCACCTGCACCGCGCCGATTTTCCCCTTTTCCACGGTCAGGGACAATGGCTTGGAAATCTGTACTTTGTCAAAATCACCGGATAACTTGGTATCGCTGGAAAGGGTCACCTCTCCCAAAGAACTGTCTGCGGCGGTGAAATTGGTCTGGATGGGATGCACTGCCAGAACTCCTTTTCCAGCAGTGGTTTTGGAAAATTCCACACCCTCTCCGCCGCCGCGGACGAGGATTCTGCCTTCCACTTTCACGTTATCCAGTTTCACACGCTGTGCACCGTCAGCAATGACCAAATCCCCTTTGACGGTCACATTGTGCAAAGAGGCATCATCTTTCCGTACAATGAGATTGCCTTCCAGTTTGGCATCTGCCGTTTTTCCATCTTCAGCGATGTTTCCTGCCAACTGGTAAAGCACCTGTGAAAATTCCGCTCTGGTAATGGGCGCAAGGGGGCTGAGCTTCCCTTCATTGCCATGGATATAGCCAGCCTGAACCATAGCTGCCACAGCATCTCTTGCCCATGGCGCAATCTGACTGCTGTCTGCGTACTGCTGCAAAACATCGGTATTGGACTGTTCCAAACAATAAAATCTTGCCAGCACCGCAAAAACTTCCTGTCTGGTGATAGGCGCTTCCGGTCGCAGCATGCCGCCATCCCCCGCAAATGTACCCATCTGCACCGCTTTTGCCATATCCTCAAAGTACCAAGCCGTAGCAGGCACGTCTGTATAACCGGTCAGTGAAGCCCCTTTCACTGCACCGGCAAGACGATTGAGAATGGCTGCCATTTCTGCCCGTTTCAATGTGTCATTGGCACGAATCTTTCCGCTGTCCCCGCTCAGTAAGCCATTGCTAACCGCATAGGACAAAGCATTGGTTGCCCAGTTGTTTGGGAAATCCGAAAAGTCCACCGGCGAAGCCGCCAGCACCGGTGTCGGTATGGCGATGGACGCTGCCATCAATGCCGCAAGGACTCTTTTCTGGTGTTCTTTTCCCATGTTTGTATCACTCCTCTTCTCCTTTTGTACATAAACTATGCTGTTTTCCCCATGTATCCCCGTTTGGGAAAACGATTTCCGCTCTTTAGTTAGCATATGCTAACTAGTGAATTCAATATACCATGTCAGACATTTCTTGTCAACAACAGTTTTCCCCGCAACAAAAAAACGGCATTTCTGCCGTTTTTCAGATACTCATGTCCATAAGACCATGGGGTCTGCCGTTTTGGGTGTATACATATCCCGCAACCCCTTTGTCATCAGTATTTTTCCATCATCTGTCATCATAACCGCATCAAACAAATCCTTGTGTTCTTTCCAGAACGCCTCCGCTTTTTCCGGCCCCATGATAAAAAGTGATGTCGAAAGGGCATCTGCCAGTGTACCATCCTCACTGACAATGGTCACGGAAATAAAGCCATTTTCCGCCGGATAACCGGTTCTTGGGTCGATGATATGATGATACACTTTGCCGTTTTCCGTAAAATTCCGCTGGTATCCGCCGGAAGTGATGACTGCCTTGTTTTCCACATCCAAAATGCCGAAATAATCCTCGGGATTTCTGGGGTCTTCCAAAGCCACCCGCCAAAGACTGCCATCGAGCTTTCTTCCTAAGGTCTGCACATTTCCCCCCAGAGAAACAATGCCGGAAGTGACGCCATTTTCCTGATAAATTTCCATAATCCGCTGGGAAGTATAACCCTTGGCGATTGCCCCCAAATCCACAGTTACGCCATCCAGCAGTGTTACCGTATTGCCTTCCATATGTACCTTAGAACCATCCACTTTTGCCAGCTGTTCCGCCAACTCCTCTGATGTCGGTACATGAAAATTACCATCACGGAACCCCCACAGCTTCATAACCGGCGTAATGGTACAGTCAAAAAGTCCATCCGTTTCCTTAGATACCTCCGCCGCTCTGGAAATAACGGCAAGGGTGTCTGCTTCCACCTGTCTTTGTCCCAACTGGTTCAGCTGATACACATCGCCGCTTTCCCCAGTAACAGACAGCAGTTCATCCAGTCGCTGGATTTCCGCACTTGCCGCCTCCACAGCCGTACTTGCATGATCCCCATAAGCAGTGATGTCCATGAAGGTATCCATGGCAAATATCTCCTCTTTGTAGGGCGTCAGTCCCGATTTGGCTTCATATCTGTCACCGCAGCCCCCCAGCAATGCGGCACAGCAGCATACTGCCAACACCATTTTTTTCATTTTCTTTCCACCTCCGTTTTGTTAGCAAAAACTAATCTTGTAAGACATCATATCATTTCATTATTTTTCTGTCAATATCCTTATCAGACAACAAAAAAAGATATGGGCTGCAATTTCTATTGAGAAACCAAGAAAACGATTTCTCAACAACCGCTTTTGCAACACACATCTCTTCATTTTCAGGAAACAGAAAACCTATTTCAGCACCTTTCTGACATTCCGCCCCAACGGCAGCGTCGACCGGAAAACAAATTCCCAGAAATTTTTATCAGTGTTTTTCTGAAAAATAAAATAGCTGGAACCCTTTCTATCAAAAGAATTCCAGCTATCTTCATTTACTTACGGAGCGACTAGGCATGCCGCGCCGCTCTTTAAACTCAATTCAGTTTCAGATACTGTGCCCAGTCACGATCAGGCAGAACGTCTGTCCATGTTTCATAAACGCCGTCTTTGTCTTTTTCGTATTCATGGCTGCTGGTTGCTTCCTGGATTGCCAGATAGTACCATGCAGTTGTATCCATGTTATCAGGGAACACATTCATATCTTCATGCAGTGCATCTGCGCTTTCAGGCAGACGATTCAGCACGCGGTTGATCATTGTCACTGCTTCCGCACGAGTGATGTAACGGTCAGGACCAAAAGTGCCGTCGGGATAACCGCTGATCCAGCCTTTTTCAGCTGCACGATTGATCTGGTTTGCTGCCCAGTGACCATCAATGTCGGTAAACAGGTTTTCACCGCTGTAGCCTTCACTGTCAAAACGTGCTGCAATGGCTGCAAATTCTGCACGAGTGATATACGCATTGGGATCAAAGTTGTTGTTATCTCTGCCGTATACGATATCCATATCATACATGGTGGATACAGCGACATTGAACCAATCATCTGTAAATACGTCGTTGAAAGGATTCTGATCTGTCAGATTCTTTTCTCTTACATCATCCTGCAGCAGACGGAAGAAGATGGATGCCACTTCTGCACGGGTGATATTGCGTTCTGGATGAACCAGACCATCGGAATAACCAACCACATAATCGAAGTGATCGTCACCGTTCAGTGCTTCTGGTGTTTCATCGGGCTTGTTGTTTGGTCTATGACTGCCGCCGCCACCGGAACCACCATCATTGTCTTTCACAAAGACAGCTTTCAGTACAGCGCCATCAATCAAGCTTTCATCCATTTCATATTTGTCTACATCGCCCAGATTTTCTGTTTTGCCATTAATGGTAACTTCTACTTTGTCCAGTTTCCAGCCATCAGCTGCTTCCATTTCGAATTTCTGTTTTTCAACGCCAAAAGGAATTTCTACAACTTCTGTATCGTTTGCACCAACAGTCTGAACATCTTTTACAACGACCTTACCTTTGCCTTCTACGATAACTGTCATCAGGTGTTCTGTTGTGCTGCCGCCGCCTTTGACTTCATAAGTCAATTCAGGCACAGGGAATGTTTCGGTGCTGCCTACTGTACCATTGGAATCCACAGGTGTCAAAACGGCTTCCACGTTGGTTTCTACCTTGTATTCGCCTTTTGCTTTCTGAGGATTTGTCAAATGTACATCGTAGGAGAACTGTGCAGGGGCAAAGTTTCCAACAGGCACATTGATGCTCCAAACAAAATGTTCTCGGGTTTCACCGTCTGCGTCTGCCACACCATCTGGATAATAAGTTACTACAAAATCGTATTTGCCGTCTGCGATTTCACCCTCAAAGAAACCATAAGTAGTGCTTCCAGGGAATTCATCAGACTGGATTTTTACTTTATTCAATTCTACGCCACCAACAGTGATGGTCATATTGTCCAGATTTGCAACATCAAAGTTGTAGTCATTGCCCTTATTATCTTTCCCCTGACCAATGATGTCGACAACCTGAGAGCCGGCATCCAGCAGGTAATAAATGTCTTTCTGGATTGTATCAAAGTCCAGAACAGAGCCATCATTCAGATATTCTACAAAAGCTTTACCCAATTCATTTGTTGTAGAATCATCTGCAAACACAGCATAGCAGTGGTAGTTTGCAGCTTCCAGTTCAGAATATACTTTGTCTGCTTCGTAAATTGCACGATCCAAGCAAAGGGCATGTGTCAAACTAGTTTCCCCTTGAGGTACATAAGGAACAGGAATATTTTCACCTTCGGGAGTTGAACCATATACATCATAATCATGTGCATATGTATTTCCATCTTTTGCAACATTTGCTTTCACTGCTGCATAATAAGTGTCCCAATCTCCGCCAGGAATTCCATATACACCGTCTACAAATCCATTTGCAACGCACCAGCCGGAAGGAGAACCCCAAACACGACCGCCATCTGCATCCAGACCATTATAAATTGCCATCAGTGTTCCATCTTCTGCCAAGAACTGTCTGGTCAACCCATCAGTGATGACAATGACATATTTTCTGCTGTCTTCTACATCTGTATCTGCTTCCAGCATTTTCTGTGCTTCCAAAAGACCTGCCTGCAAGTTGGTACCACTCTTGATTTTTCCATCTTTCAAGCCGCTATAAATCGCACCACCTTCTGCAATAGCTTCCTCTGTCAATTCTGTCAGCTCACAAGAAACAACAGCTCTGCCTGCAAACTGTACCGCACCAACTTTGATAGATGCGCCTGTATCTTTCACACTTGCACCCAAATCCGCCAACATTGCCAGTGCCTCCGTTGTTACATCTTCTTCGCAGCTGGATTTATCCAGTACGAATACCACATCAGACACCAGTTCTTTTTCAGCGGAAGGCAGAGAAAGAGTTACTCTGGAGTTGAAATTGTTATCCAATTCTGTTGCGGTTTTGTCTTTGGAATGATCCCATGTGGGAGGTTCAGGAGGATCAACAGGGTCAACAGGATCGCCGTAAACCCATACAGCATAAACAGTTACATCTGTTTCCCCAACAGTCACTTTGTCCACTGTCGTAGGTTCACTGCCTTTTTCATAAATCACACCTTTTACAGCTTCATCGTTACTCCAGCCAGCAAATGTTACATATTTACCATCGGCTTCTGCATGTGTAGGTGTTGTTGTGCTATCCAATGTAACTTCCGTATTTTTATTTACGGTTGCACTTGCAGGAGCTCCTGTGCCGCCATTTGCGTCATAGTTCAGCATAACTGTTCCTACAGGAGGTTCTTCCTTATAAGCCCATACGGCATAAACAGTTACATTTTCTTCTGCAATATCAATGGTTGTTACAGTTGCAGGCACGTTATCTTTTTCATACACCTGATTGATAACCGCTTTATCTGCACTCCAACCCTTAAATTCAACATCTCTGCCATCCACAGGTTCATGGGTAGGGGTTGTGTCTGTGTTTAAAACATAATCCTCTGTATTTTTATTTACTGTTGCAGTTTCCGGAGCACCTGTACCGCCATTTGCGTCATAAGTCAGTGTAACGGTTTCCGCTACAGGTGCAGGGATGTTAACAGTTGCATTTGCTACATCCAAAGTTTGAGATTCGCCATTTACATCTGTATAAGTCAGTTTCGCTTCCGCATTGGTAGGAATATTTTCGCCATAAACGCCTTCCTTGGGAATCACAACAAAGGAAATCTCTTTGCCTTCTTCTGTGATTTCACCAACATTCCATGTTACCTGATTGTTTTCATAATCGAATGCCAAATTTTCTACATTCTGATTCGGTTTCAAAGTAAAATCTTCAGAAATGGTATCAACCAATACAGCATCTGTACCAGCAGGTACTGTATTGATTTCTTCTGCCCATTCTTTCAGAAGTTCTTCCAATTCAGATGCATAATTTGTGCCGGTTACATTCTGGTAGTGGTTATCACTTGCCAGACTTTCCAAATAGTCATCTGCTTCATCATCCAAGGCAATCCCAATGGTATACAAGCCATAGCCTGCTTCTTTGATTGCTCTTGCCTGTCTGGAGCCATCCCAATTGGGATCTCCAATGGAACTGCCCTGCTTACCAGGCGCACCATCAGAAATGAATACAACATAGCCGGGGCGATCTGTTTCACCTCTGTCATTCAGCATATTATAAGCTTCCTGCAATGCAGAAGTATAGTCTGTCCCACCATCGGCTACCATTTCATCCAATGTGTTTTTGACATCTGTAACATTGTCTGTCAAATCCAACTTTTGACGAATGGCATCTGTAGATCCAAACCAGTCTCTTTCCCCGTGCGCAAAGCCAATCACTGCCATCTGGTTATCATTTTCGCCAGACAGAATGCTGTCAGCAAAGGTCTTACCCACTTTTTTTGCTGTATCAATTCTGGGTTCTTTTCCTTTTTCCCCGGTACAAAAATCAGGTACAAACCAACCAGTTAAACCTTGATAATATCTTGCTCCGCATTCAGGGCATTCTACCCAGCCCCAACCTGCACTTTCAAATTCAGAACTAGGGGTTTTACAAGGTTCCCCAACACTAGATGCCATACTGCCGGAGTTATCCACCACCAGCACCACATCCGCTTTGGATGGTGTGATCTGGGATGCTTCTTTTCCCTCAACGGTCATCGTGATCGTTACTTCATGATTTTCTGCATCATAAGATGCAGTCTTGCTTGCGGCTACTTCACCTGGCTGCAGTTCCTTCGCCATTGCCGTCATTGGCAGCAAGCTGCACAGCATGACGAATGTCAACAGGAAGCTCAGCGTCCGCTTCACTTTGTTTCTCATTCTCTCACTCCTCCTTCATTTATGGTGCAAACAATGGTTCTGCACCCATACCCCGCATCTATGCGCAATACTTTTGCATAAACACTGTTCTGTCCAAGCAGATGACATGCTCAGACATGTTCTTTTCGTTTCTCTCCTCCTCTCTCTACGAAAACAAGCGCCCCTTTCGTGTATACAGAAGACAAAATCCTGTCTCCCGCGTTTTCCTGAGTCGCCTTCTGTTTCTTCTTGCCGATTGTCATCTTTGGTACTGGGTTCCCCTTTCTAACGAGAAAACCATTTATCAAGATAGGCGCTGCCAACCGCGCTGTTTGATAAAACTTGTCAGCAGTTCCTGATCTTACATCACTGACCAGAAGCAGACTTATCCTCCACAGATATGGGATCTTCATAGGTTTCCCAACCTGTCATCATTTCTTCTGCTTCCAAAAGCTTGTCATAATACTGCAGCAGCAGCATGGACACGTTGTCCTGCAGCTGTTTTTGTGTCTGTTCATAAAGCCGTAAAAGACATCTAGGATTTACCTTTTCCGGCGCCACATCTGCCATCTGACACAACTGCTTCATGGCTGCGTTGATGGTAATGCGATGAATGTTTGTTCCTCTTTGGGAGCGGAAAATGGCGCCATGTTCCATATTGCTGCGTTTGCAATAGTCCACCAATTCTCGCTGGAATGACCGTGGTATGACAACCTTTCTTTCCTGCCCATTGCCGCTGAAAATCCCACTGCCTTTCTTTACAAAATCCACTGTCATTTGGGGCAGTTCCCAAATATGCAGACCTAATGTGCAAATGGACTTGATGATGAAATAAAGCTGCTCTTTTTTCTGCTGTTTTGCCGCCTGCAGCAAACGAATATACTCCCCGCGCTGTAAAACGGTTTGTTCCGTATCTCCCAGCGGCATACAGGATACCTGCCAATTTCTTTCTCCCATAAAATGCAGATACTGATTCACCACTGCCAGCCTGCGGTTGATGGTACGCACTGCCAGCTTTCCTTCCTGCTGCATGGTGTTTTTCCATTGCTGCAAGGTGTTTTCCCGCAGCACATCTTCCGGCAAAAGTTCCTTTTGGAACTTCTGTAAAATCCGGCGATATTCCGCAATGGTTTCCGGTTTATTGCCAGATTTTATTTTTTCCTGCAAAAAGTCTTCAATTGTTTCCTCTGTAAACTTGATTTCTTCCATTTTTCTCACTCGTTATAACGAAATTCCCCTTCTGTCATATTTTTTTGACCGAAAAGCAGAAAATGTCAGACAAACTGGTCAAAGGAATTTTTCTTTTTTTGCCAAAAATAAAAAAAACATCAAAACAAAACCGAAAATACGTTTTTTTTACAAAAACGTCAGATTCGGTTTTATTTTGATGTCATCACTTGCTATCATATGTAAAAAGTGTTATATTTGAAGTGTATCACGCTCGATTTCATTATGTGGTACAGCTTATTTTTACGACAGAAGGGGAATTCTGTTACAACACCAGTCGCATTCGTTCCAGTTTCTGTCGATGGATTCGTCCACTTTCCATAATATAAATTCTTGTGGTTTCAATATGGCTGTGCCCCAGCATATCTGCCAGCTTTGCGATGTCTTTGTCTAAGCTATAGAATGTCCGCGCAAACAAATGCCGCAGATTGTGAGGGAACACTTTCTCTGGGCTGACCTCTGCATCTTTGCAGAGTTTTTTCATTTCTGCCCAAATATTCCCCCGGTGCAATGGTCGTCCGCTTTTTGATGCAAAGATAACGCCTTCTGTGATACCTTTCTTAGCTGCGTAAGCTTTGAGTTTTTTCTGCAAACGTGCAGGCAAAAAAATCACGCGCCGCTTTCCTTTACAATTCACTTCTGCCCTGCCCCGTTTGACAGCTGCAACAGTGATAAACTCCAGTTCAGAAACACGTATCCCCGTGGAACAGATGGTTTGTATCAGCAGAGAAAGCCGTTCTTTGCCCTTTTTTTCTGCCGTACGTACCAATCTGCCGTATTCTGCACGGGTCAATTCCTTTTCTTCACTGATAAAAATCTCTTTTTGAATCTTCAATAATTTCAGCCGCAGATCATACCTGCCAGAATAAGAAAAAAATCCATTGGCAGCCACCAGTCTGCCGTTGACGCCTGCAGGGCTGTATCTTTTTTCCAAATCTTCTTTCCACACCAACAAATCTTCTTTTGTAACTTTTTTGCCTTTCAAATATTTTTCTAGATCCAACAGTTCTCTTTGATACTTTTCCAAAGTTCCCTTGCTTTTTTCCTGTATCTTCAAAAACTGCAAATAGGATGTGATAGCCGCTTTTGTTACAACGAGTTCTTTCATGTGCAGACCTCCCTTTCCTGTTCTATTCGGGAATCTTCCCAAAAAAATACTCTGCTATTCTATCAAAAAATCATTTCTTATTTTTACAGCAAAAATTCATAAAATTTTCTGCAAAATAAAAAACGGAGTTTGACGCCACCCTTTTACATTGCGCAAACTCCGCTTGATTATCTACTATTCTTTTTGATTGCCCTGCTTTTCAGCATGACAAAATCCCCTGTATATCAAAAATGCAGTCGTTTCTGCATCTCCTCATGGAACAGTTCCCACCGGAAAATCACCAGAGCCGCCAATGCCGCACCGCAGCAAACCACGCAGACCAGCGCCGGCAGAATGAACTGAATCACATGGGTCAAGAGCAGTATCCACACCACCAGACCGTATACAATCTCCATGAGCATATAAATGACATACTCCCGTAATTGCAGCCGCAAAAATCTTGCCATAACCACCATCATCCCAATGGACACGGTACAGAGGATAGGCAGGATAAAGTCCACAGACCAGCCATGCCAGCCCGTTCCCATATCCCATGCCACTGCAAGAATGGAAATGACCGTCATTTCCCATAAGATGCCTTTGGGGATATTCCGTTTCTTTTTCCATGCCGCATACAAGCTGATCCAGAAAGAAACCACTCCAGCCAATACAAACATGGACCAGAACAGATCCGGTACAAAGACCCGATTTGCTGCCAGACACACAATCACGGCAATGACGGACAAAAACAGGAAAATACGCATAATCTTCCGATACATATGGTCATACATCTGCAATCTGGGAAATACGTTTTCTTCTTTCTCTCCCCGCAGCTTTGTGCCGCAGAGGGGACAGCGGTCCATACTTCCCCGCACATGCACATGGCAAGCATCACAAATCCGCATGGGCTTCCCCTCCTTCCTGCACATTTGCCGTCAGTTCCACATCAATACCCATTTCCGTCAGCTGTCTGAAAAAATGACGCTGCACGGAAGTATCCACAAAAGGTGCGGAAAATCCCATGGTAAGCCGATCTCCATAAGAGCAGAGGCACACCTGCATCCGCTTGGTGCTGACAAATACACCAAACTGCCGCAGATAAGGCGCCATTTCCGCAGGCATATCCACACGACCGATATTGGAAAAAGCCATGGTGATTTCTCTTGCAGACACCCGATTGGCGATATTCAGACTAATGTCCTTCAAAAACAAAGGTACCATACGGGTCAGCAGATTATGCTCTAAAGCACAGAGGTCATTGAGCCTGCCTTTGACCTTTTCATCCGTTAGTTCTTTGGCAAAACCTTCTTTGACGGCGGCGATGACAGACGCAAAATCATCGGGATTTTTTCCGAAATCATAGCCCACCGTAATGACGGAAAAAAAGTTTCTGGCAGATTCCGACGGGAAATAATTCCGAAGATTTACAGGTACCGACAGATTCACAGGATATTTCTCCGCCCGCTTTGGCATCTGGGCATGAATGGCACGAAGCAGCACACTGCAAAGGAATATGCTGGCTGTGGTGCCGTATTCATGGGATTTTTGCAATATCTGGGATGCCGATGCCGTCCCTTCGATGACACGAATCTGATGGTCTGGCAGACGGATGCCAGAAATACGATAAGCCCGTTTGACTTTCTGTTTCTCATATTTTTTCTTTCCTGTATAATATCGCGCAAAACTATCGCTCATGCGCTCCGGCACAGGCACCGCATTGCGGAGGGCTTCGTGAGAAAGGACACCCTCCCCATGTACCTGCTTGATATAATGGATGGTCAGCATCCGCAGAAATGCCAATGCCCCTGTTCCATCTGTCAGGGAATGGTAGACCTCCAGATTGATGCGGCAGCGATAATACGTCACGGAAAAGAGCAATCCGTGGCGGTCGGGATGGTACAGCTTACTGCAAGGCGGCAGATGTTCCTCCCGCACCACTGGCTTTTCTCTGCTTTCTTCGTAAAAATACCAGAACAGCCCCCGCCGCAGGGAATAGCGGTAAAAGGGGAAAAATTCCAGTGTTTCTTCCAAGGCTGCCTGCAAAGGTGCTTCCTGCACCATTTCCGTCAGTTCACAGGTGAAACGGAAAACCTTTGTATCTTCTCTGCTTGTGGTGGACGGAAATATCTTTGCAGCGTTTTCCAGCCTGCTCCACTTTGCATCACTCACAAAGGCTCTCCTCCTTTCAGGAATTGCTGTATCCAACGGTAGCTTTCCTGCACCGCTTCAAACCGCGGCGGCAGAGAAAAATACCCGTGAAGTCCATCGGCAATGCGCACCACTGTCACGTCGTTCCCCGCCCGCTGCAGTTCCGCACCATAGGCTTCCCCTTCATCCCGGAGGGGGTCAAATTCCGCCGTCAGAATGAGGGTGCGGGGCTGGTTGGTAAAGTCCTCCGCCAAAAGAGGCGCAAAATAAGGATTTTGTCTATCTGCCGGAGAGGACTCATACAATTCCATATAATCGCAGACCCGTTTAGAGGTCAAGAGATAATCCGTGCCATTTTCCACTACAGAAGGGAAAGGTGACGCAGGTGTATGGTCGTTGAATGTGGCAGGATAGAGCAGAATCTGCTGCTTCACTTCAAATTCGCCCCGATCTCTTGCCATCTGGGATACCACCGCTGCCAGATTGCCGCCGGCAGAGTCCCCCATGAGGGTGATTTCCTCCGGTTTTGCCGGAAAAGGAAAGCCATCACAGAACAGTGTCTTTGCCACATGGTAGCAGTCCTCCGGCGCTGCCGGGAATTTATGCTCCGGCGCCAGACGATAATCCACAGAAATGACTACCGATTCCAATATCTGCGCCATGGAAGCGCAAACCTTCGTATAGCTGTTGATGTCCCCAACGACCCAGCCGCCGCCATGGAAAAAGAGAATCACAGGCGGTTCCAACACCTCTTTGTCATTGGGAAAAAACAACCGCACAGGCACACTGGTCTTGCCAAAAGGCACACGCCAGTCCTGAAAGAGATTTTTCTCCGGTGAAAGCTGGGCAGAGCGGATGCCTTCCAGCCGACGTTTGATTTTATATGTTTTTTTCACATCCAAATCTGGATAAGACAGCGCTTTCAGCGCCGCATGCATGACTTTATTGATTTCCAAAGGTTTCTCCCCCTTAGCTTCCCCAAATACCTCTAATGATAAATACCACAAGGGCTATAATACCAGCCGCACGGTATGCCATGAGCATTGCGTCGTGAGGCTCTGCATTCTCACTGAAATTCCCATAAAATATGTCCCAAATCTTTCTTGGGAAAAAGACCATGACTGCCGCAAAAACGACAAATACAATCTTCAACACCAAAAGCATTTTCTTTCCCCCTTAAATCTTCCCTTTCCGATAAGCGCTTGGCGTAATGGAAAAATATTTGCGGAATGTCTGTGCAAAATGACTGGGGCTGTCAAAACCGCAGCGCATGCCTACTTCCGCCACCGGCAGATTGGTTTCCCGCAGCAAAAGCGCCGCCTGAGAAACACGATACCGCAGCAGATACTGCAAAGGAGAAATGCCGATGGTACGATGGAAACACCGCAGGCATTCCCGCTCCCCGATATTTGCCGCTCTGGCAATCCTTGCCAAGTCCAAAGGCTCGTTATACTCTTTCTGAATCAGTTCCAGCATGCTCTTGAGCCGCTGAGCGTCCATGGTTTTCCGGCTGTTTCCGCCTTCCACAGGCTTTGTATGGGCATAAAGATTCCGCCACAGACGTCCCAGCGTATCCCGCACATCCCATTCATAACCTTCTTCCTTTTTCTCCAGAAAGCGGACGATTTCTTTGATTTCCGCCAGCATGTCCTTCTGCCATTGTTCTTCCCCCGTCAAAGGCAGCCCCTTGATGCCGCCATAAGCCAGCAGAGGGGCGATATATTTTTTCTGAAAAACCGTATCCTGTCCGCCGCTGATGAGCCGGGTATGGAATACAGCGGAGCGGATTTTGCCCCCTTCGCCCGCTGCCAGTATGCTGTGGAGCACATTGGCATGGATGAAAGCCCCTTCGCCTTTGGAAAGGGTCCAGCGCATGTCCGGCAGGAATACTTCCACACTGCCTTCTGTTACATATAATATTTCCGTTTCTTCGTGCCAATGCCAGGCAACGCCGCCTTTTTCGCCGCTGCGAATCTGGGTATCATAGCCGCCGCAGGGAAAATCCGCCGTGCCATGGGGACGCAGTTCCATTTGTCTGGGATTGACGTTTACATCACAGGCATCCAATGACATACTACCCCTCCTGTCCGTTTTTTTATAGTATACGTCTATATATTGATTGCATCAAGCCTTTTCCGGCGGTATTTTAATAGAGTACGCATTTTCGCGGATTGTTTTTGCAAAAAAGACAACCTATTTACTTTTTGGAGGTATTTTATGTTTTCATTGCTTCTAGCACTGATTTATGTATCGTTTATTTCACTGGGACTGCCGGATTCCCTACTGGGCTCTGCATGGCCGCAGATGCAGGAAAGTCTAGGCGTTTCCCTTTCACTGGGCGGTGTCATCTCCTTTCTTATTACCGCTAGCACCATATTGTCCAGCCTCATGAGCCATCGGGCAATCCAGCGGTTCGGCACCGGCGGCGTCACCATGTGCAGCGTTGCCCTGACTGCCCTTGCCCTTTTTGGTTTCTCCCTTTCCAATAGCTTCTTTGCCCTTTGTCTTTGGGCAATTCCCTACGGTCTGGGGGCTGGCTCTGTAGACGCTGCCCTAAACAACTTTGTTGCCCTCCACTGCAAAGCAAAGCACATGAGCTGGCTCCACTGTTTCTGGGGCATCGGTGCTACAGGCGGGCCATACATCATGGGACTTTGTCTGAGCCGCGGCATGGGCTGGCAGGCAGGCTACCGCACCATTTCCTTCCTGCAAATGGCATTGACTCTCATCCTGCTTCTTTCCCTGCCCTTATGGAAAAAACAGGAACTGCCCCTTTCCGGCGGCGAAACTGTCCGCCCTCAGACACCCCAGTGGGGAAAACTGCTGAAACGCCCCGGTGTCAAAGCCGCTCTGACGGCGTTTTTCTTCTATTCCGCACTGGAACTGACCACAGGTCTTTGGGGCAGCAGTTATATGGTGGCTATGCGAGGGATTTCCCCTGAAACTGCCGCAAAATGGATTTCTCTGTTCTATTTGGGCATCACTGCCGGGCGGTTTTTCAGCGGCTTCCTTACCCTGCGGTTCTCCGATGACGCCATGGTGCGTCTGGGGGAAATTACCGCCATTGTGGGCATACTTCTGATACTTCTGCCCCTGCATAACCTGTTCCTTTGTCTGGGACTGATTCTCACAGGGCTGGGCTGTGCGCCCATTTATCCCAGCCTGCTTCACGCCACACCTCAGCGGTTTGGGGCTGCCCTATCCCAATCCCTCATGGGCACCCAAATGGCAATTTCTTATCTGGGCAGTACCACCATGCCTCCTGTGTCCGGGTTTCTGTCGGAGAAAATCTCCATGGGGCTGTATCCTGTGCTGCTGTTGGTCTTTGCCCTGATGCTGACCATTCTGACGGAAAAGGGCAGACACTGCACCGCGGAATAAAACAAAAAATCTACATCAAAAAAGCCAGAACCCTTACTATGGATTCTGGCTTTCTTTGTTTTCTTATGAAGATGCCCGAAAAAGGACATTTTTATATGTAATTTATTCGGACTTGCCTTCTCTTGTCATCAATTCCAGTACGGCCGTCTGGGTATCTTTCCCATGGAACAGCACGTCATTGATAGCCTGCGTGATGGGCAGGTCAACATGGTATTTTTCTGCCAGATGACAAGCTGCCTGTACGGTGTTGACACCTTCTACAACCATTTTGACTTCTGCCAGTGTTTCTTCCAGACTCTTGCCCTGTCCCAGCAGGATGCCTGCCCGGCGGTTACGGGAGTGCATACTGGTACAAGTAACAATCAGGTCACCGATACCGGAAAGACCAGCGAATGTTTCCGCTTTGCCGCCCATGGCAATGCCCAGACGCTTCATTTCCGCAATGCCTCTTGTCATGAGAGCCGCTTTGCTGTTGTCCCCAAAGCCCAGACCGTCGTTCATGCCTGCCGCCAGTGCCATGACGTTTTTCAGAGCTGCGCCCATTTCCACGCCAATGACATCTGTGCTGGTGTAAATGCGGAATTTGGGATTCATGAATTCTTTCTGCACCATTTTTGCCACTTCTTCATTTTCAGAAGCAATGAGGCATGTGGTGGGGATTTCTCTTGCCACTTCTTCCGCATGGCTGGGACCGGACAGCACGCAAACTTCGCACTGAGGCACACATTCCTGAATGACCTGAGAAAGACGCAGCAGACTGCCGTCCTCCAGACCTTTTGCCACATTGACGATGACAGTGCCGGGTTTGAAATAAGGCGCAAAATCTGTCATGGTCTGGCGCACTGCACGGGAAGGCACCGCAGAAATGACGATTTCCGCACCCTCCAGCGCCGCTTCACGGTCTGTGGTAGCTGTCAATGTTTCCGGCAATGTAACGCCGGGAAGATATTTTTCGTTGGTGTGTTTGCTATTGATTTCGTCTACAGCTGCCTGACTTCTTGCCCAAATCTTCACCTGATGGTCATACTTGGTCAGAATGATGGCAAGGGCTGTGCCCCAGCTGCCGGAACCGATTACCGCTACATTTTTCATAACAAACTCCCCTTCCTCAGACTTTCTTTGTCAAAGTAAACTTGTTTTCATTGCCTGCACGCAGTCTTCCGATATTTGCCCGATGTTTCCACAGTGCCAGAATGGTCAGCGCTGTCAGCACCAGCGCCCCTTCCAGTGGAAGCTGGAAGAAAAAGGCACAAACGGGAATGGCAATGGAAAAGAGCATGGAACCCAGAGAAATATAACCGGACATTGCCACTGCCACAATACCGATGATAAAGGAAATGAGCATCAGCGGCATGGATTCTGTAAAACCGATACACAGCACCAGTCCGATGGTGGCAGCAATGCCTTTCCCGCCTTTGAAATGCAGGTAAAACGGAAAATCATGTCCTAAGATGGTACCTGCGCAGGCATAAATCCCTGCCAGAATCCCCATATCCGGGAACAGCCATCTGGCAATGATGAAACTTACGACCCCTTTTAAAATATCCCCGATGAATGTAACCGCTCCTGCTTTAAACCCCAGCACACGCAGAGCATTGGTGGTGCCCAGATTGCCGCTGCCTTTTTTGCTCAGGTCTGTTTTGCAGAGCTTGCCCATGATGAACGCCGTCTGGATACAGCCGATGCAGTACCCGATGGCAATACAAATCAGTCGAAACATATCAATCCTTATCCCCTTTTTCTCTTACGATAAAATGAATGGGTGTGCCCACAAAACCAAAGGCTTCCCGCAGCTGGTTTTCGATATATCTGCGGTAAGAGAAGTGGAACAGTTCCCGTTCGTTGACGAAAATGACAAAGGTAGGGGGTTTTACGGATACCTGTGTCATGTAGTACAAACGCAGCTGGCGGCCTTTGTCCGCAGGGGGCTGCTGCATAGCTGTTGCTTCAATCAAAACTTCGTTCAGAACACCGGTGCTGATACGCAGGGCGTGGTTTTCGTTTACGGTCTTAATCAGTTCCAGCAGACGATTTACACGCTGACCTGTGTGAGCGGAAATGAACACTCTGGGTGCATAAGGCATGTACGCCAGTTCATTGCCGATGTCCTTCAGGTATTTGTTCATGGTCTTATCATCTTTTTCGATGGAATCCCATTTGTTTACAGCAACGATAGCCGCTTTGCCTCTTTCGTGGGCAATGCCGGCAATCTTTGTATCCTGATCGGTGATGCCTTCGTTGGCGTCAATAACCAGAATGGCAACGTCACAGCGTTCTACGGCAGCAACGGCACGGATGATACTGAAACGCTCGATTTCTTCTTTGATTTTGCTTTTCCGGCGCATACCTGCTGTGTCGATGAACACATATTTCTGCCCGTCCACCTCAATGGGAGAGTCGATGGCGTCACGGGTGGTGCCAGGAATGTTGCTGACGATGAGTCTGTCTTCTCCCAGAATTTTATTGATGAGAGAGGACTTGCCTACGTTAGGTTTGCCGATGATGGCAACTTTGATGGCGTCGTCTTCTTCCTGATTGTCGCTGTCCTCAGGGAAGTGTGCCACCACCTGATCCAGCATATCCCCCAGACCCAGTGCCTGACCTGCGGAAATGGGCATGGGATCGCCGATGGCAAGTTCATAAAATTCGTAAATATCCATGGTGTCACGCTTTACGCTGTCCACTTTGTTGACAGCCAGCACAACAGGTTTTTTGGTGCGGCGCAGTTTGTTTGCCACCTGACGGTCATCATCGGTAACGCCTGCTTTTACGTCGGTCACAAACAGGATCACGTCAGCGGTTTCAATGGCGATTTCCGCCTGCTGCAAAATCTGTTTCTGAATGATTTCTTCAGAACCGATTTCCATACCGCCGGTATCGATGAGTGTAAATTTGTGATTCAGCCATTCTACGTCTGCGTAGATTCTGTCACGTGTTACGCCGGGGGTATCCTGTACGATGGAAATGCGTTCGCCCGCCAGCCTGTTAAAAAGGGTGGACTTGCCCACGTTGGGACGTCCCACCACTGCTACGATGGGTTTGCTCATTTGTTTTCCTCCAACTCTATGTTCATTGTTTTTCATTTTCATACAGAAGGGGGCATACGCCCCCACTTTCACATTCTATGTATTATAGCATAAAAAAGGCGGTACATACAATACTTTCCCACATTTCCGGGCTTTTTCACAAAATTTTTACGCAAAAAAGCTCCCTTGTCCACACTGGAACAACAAAAACCGCCTCAAATACCCTCAGAAAAGCGAAAAAGGCGTGAAATCCGCAGATTTCACGCCCCGCACCGAATGATTTTTTCAGTGTTTTGAGACCGCGGAAGGGATTGGGAAACGAAGGGTTCCCCAACCGGAATCCGCAGCCGGAATTTATTTCCGGCGAGGAAAAAGCCGAAGTTTCAAAGCTGTTAAGCTGATGGAACTTCGGCTTTTGACTTCTGTCTACTCGTCAAAGGCTTGAATGAAATGAGCCTTTGACGACAGGGTGTCAACCTTCGACACCCTGAATCGCAAAATCCGTAGATTTCACGCCCATTTGCTTTCTTTTACAGCAGTGTCATGACCCCAGCCATGACGCCCCGATTTTCCCGCATTTTCCGATGGGAGTAGAACCGTTCTGTGTCACACATGGTGCAAAGACCGGAAATCTCAATGTTTTCCACGCCCATTTCTGCCAGCAGTCTGCGGTTGGTTTCCCACAGGTCGATTTTGTATTTGCTTTCTTCTGTGGGGTCGTCAAAAATGATATCGTCGGCAAAGGCAATCTGCGCCCGGAACAGATTCACCACAGGATCATCCACCTGAAAACAGCATTTCCCAATGGAAGGACCAATGGCAGCCACAATATCCTTGGGGTTTGTGCCATAAGCTGCCATCATTTCCTGTACGATTTTTTCTGCCATACGGTCAGCAGTGCCTTTCCAGCCGCAGTGTGCCAGACCAATGGCTTTGTTTTTGGTATCCAGCAGGAAAACAGGTACGCAGTCTGCCCCGAAAATCACCAGATTGATGCCTTTTTCATTCGTCATCAAGCCGTCGATATCGTGATAAGTTCTGTCTTTTGTAACACCGCAGCCTTTGTCCTTGGCTGTCACTTTCAGTACGTTTGTGGTATGGGTCTGCTGAGTTGCCACAAAGGCGTTTTCGTCCAGCTCCAACGCCCTTGCCAAAATGCGGTAATTCTCCGCCACAGGGGCTCTGTCTTCCCCTCTGGAAAAGCCCATGTTCATGGTGCCATAATAACCTGTGCTGACGCCGCCGTGACGGGTGGTGAAGCCATGTTTCACCATGCCTGTCTGGGTCAGATTATCAAATGTGATCAGTTCCACATCACCTTTTTTTACAATCTGCAAGTTCCTTCCTCCTTTATGCCTCGAAGGCGTTTTCGATATATCGGAAATATTTCTTTCCGTTTTCTTCCAAAATTTCTGCCACATCAAAACGGCAATCCCTGTCTGCGTCCCCCGTCTCCGCCAGATACGCCAAAGCCGTTTCGATGATATGGGCCTGCTTCCGGCGGTCTACGGCTTCCGCAGGAGTGCCGTAAGCAGTGCTGGTTCTTGTTTTTACCTCCGTAAATACCAGTATACCATCTTTCTGGGCGATGATGTCGATTTCGCCGCTGGGTTTGCGGTAATTCTGGGCAAGGATTTCATAGCCCATTTTCTTCATTTCCTTTGCAGCAAGGAGTTCGCCCCGGTTGCCTGTTTCCTTGGGTGCGGCATCTTCTTTCAGGAAATTTTTCACGAATGTCCGGCGATGAATGGGACAGATGCCATACTGGGCAATGCCTGCCAGATGTTTCTGGGAGCCGTAACCCTTATTGGAAGCAAAATCGTAATGAGGATAAATTTCCGCCATGCCTTCCATCATGGCATCTCTGGTGACCTTTGCCACAATGCTGGCGGCACCGATGGAAATACTTTTCGCATCCCCTTTGATAATGCCTTTCTGAGGTGTGGATACCTTGGGAATGGTCACCGCGTCCGCAAGGATAAAGTCCGGCTGTACTTCCAGTTTGGACAAAGCCTCCCGCATGGCTTCATAGGTCGCCTGCAAAATATTGATTTCGTCAATGCGTTCGTTGGAAACTACCCCCACTGCCCAAGCCACTGCCTGTTCCTTGATGATTTCACAAAGTTCCTCCCGTTTCTGGGCAGAAAGCTTTTTGGAGTCGTTGACACCGGGAATCTTGCAGTTTTTCGGCAGAATCACCGCTGCCGCTACCACAGGGCCGGCAAGGGGTCCTCTGCCCACTTCGTCGATGCCTGCCACCAGTTCAAAGCCTTTTTCGTAGCACTCCCGTTCGTAAGTCAGCAATGTTTCCAGTCGTTCCAATTCTGCCAAATAAGCATCGTATTTTTTCTGGAAGCGGGTCACAAGGCTCTGTACGCCTTTGCGGCTGTCGGCGGCAAATTCCGGCAAAACTTCCGGCAGTTTTTCCACGGGACAGCTATTCAATATTTCTTTGATTTCCCCAACAGACTGCATGGTTCTTCTCTCCTTTTGCAAAAAAACCCCCGACTGGAAACCAATCGGGGGTCTTATGTTTAATTAAAATTCATGATCATTTCGTTTGTAGTTACCTCATCCCAATCGTCATGGTTATATACACGGAATACTACACTAATATTATAGATCTTGTCAATACCGGCGCTTTTCAAATCGCTGTCCTCAATGGTCAGGCGATCTGTTTCGCTTCTGTCACCCAGTATCTTTGTATAAAGGCTGCCTTCTACATCCTTATTGTTGACTTTCAGGCTATCCAGCCAAACAGTCTGTTCAAAGTCACTGTTATTGGTAAATTTGAAATCCACTTCAATACCGTCGATATATCCAGCGGATTCTCTAACACCGGTACACTGGATTTTCATATTATTGACATTGGTGCTGGGTTTGCTGGAAAGTTTCCCCAGTCTGCTGTCATCGTCAGAAGTGGTTTCTTCCGGCTGTTCCGGTTCTTTTTCCTGTTCTTTCTGTTCTGTTTCCCCTAAGATAACGGTTTTGGAAGCAGCATCCCATGTAACGTTTTTCCCTACAGCTTCCCCAACGGCACGGACAGGCAGATATGTAGTCCCTTCATAGATAAAAGGTTCTTTGTCTGTTTTCAGTTCTTTCCCGTCTACAACGATTTTGATGTTATTGAACATAACAGGAATGTCCATGTTTGCCACCTTGGCATAAGCGGCAGGCGCTGCGCCCATGACAAGAGCAGCCACCGTTGCCCCTAAACATACATCTTTCATTCTTTGGAATTTCATGTCAAAAGCCCCCTTAGATGGTTTTTATTTTTATGATACCTAAAAGATAACACAATTCTCCCCTATTTTGGGGGAAATTCCAAAAAATTCCTGTGATATTCTAAAAAAAAACTATTTGTCCTCTGCGCCAGGGAAAAAGAAAGAAACCGGTACATCTAATATGCCGGCGATTTTGATCAATTCATAATCGGCAATAAACCGCTCGCCTTTTTCCATGCGGCAAATGGAATATCGGTCGATGGTGATGCCTTCCAACTGCAAAGCCCGGGACAGCGCTGCCTGTGACATCTTTTTTTCCATACGAATTTTTCGGATTTGTTCCCCACAGATATTTTTCTTCCCGTCGTATTCGTATATTTTCATGGCTCACAGTCCCCCTCATTTTTTTCTTGACATTACCATGTGTCCTGCCTTATGATGTTGCTAAAGATGCAACATTATGTATTTCGTATCAAAAGGAGAGGAAATCTATGGAAACACCAAAAACAAAGAAATGTAAATTCTGTCAGAGTGAAATCCCCCAAAAAGCGTCTGTATGCCCCCAGTGCGGCAAAAAACAAGGCGGCAAGGCAAAATGGGTCATTGCAGTCATTGTTGTGCTGCTGATTTTTTCCGCACTGATGGGCGGCGAGGAAAAACCGGCATCTTCCTCTGGAGAAAACGCGCCTGTAGCGGAAAACAATGCCGCCACAGAACCCAGCAACACAGAAGCAGAAGAAACCGCTCCTGTGGAAATCATGGAAATTTCCCCGGCGGAACTGCTTTCCTCCTATGAAGCCAACGAAGTCAAAGGGGATGCCCTTTATGAAGGAAAAACCATGCGGCTCAGCGGCACCGTCGGTTCCATTGGCAAAGACATTGTAGATGATGTTTACATCACCTTTGCCGGCGAAGAGTTTGCCGTTACCTCTGTACAGTGTTATTTCTCTGATGAAGCCCAGATTGAAAAAGTCATGGAATTGCAGGAAGGAGATGCCATCACATTGGTTGGTGTCTGTGACGGGAAATTCGGCAACGTGCTCATCAAAGACTGTGTGTTTGAATAACCCCTGAAAAACAAAAAGTCGCAAATTCTTTAGGTGCATCTTCATAAGAAAACAAAGAAAGCTGAAATCCTTGTATGAGAAAGGATTTCAGCTTTCTTATTTTTATCCGGTATGTTTTCTTCTGAAGATTGCCAAGCAATATCCTCTTAGGAGGAACCTGCTTTTCAGAATTTCCGACTTTTTTATTTCTTTATACTTCCATGATGATGGGCAGAATCATAGGACTTCTCTTTGTTTTCTGCCAGATATAGTTTTTCAAAGTATCTTTAATGAGGTTCTTGATATAGTTCCAGCTGGTGATGTTCTTTTCTTCACATTCCTGCAGGGCTTTCATGACAACTTCTCTTGCGCCGTCCATAAGGCCTTCGGATTCACGAACATAAACAAAACCGCGGGAAATGATATCGGGGCCTGCCACGATCTGACCGGTTTCTTCTTCCATGGAAACCACCACAACCATCAAGCCGTCCTCGGACAGGTGTTTTCTGTCACGGAGTACAATGTTCCCAACGTCGCCGACGCCCAGACCGTCTACCATGACCTGACCGGTAGGCACGGTACCTGTAACTTTGGCTTCGTTTTTGGACAGCTCCAGCACATCCCCCAGTTTATTGACGAAGATGTTTTTCTTATCCATGCCCATGCTGATGGCCAAATCTCTATGGCTGGACAGGTGCATGTATTCGCCGTGAACAGGCATGAAGAATTTGGGTTTTGTCAGGGCAAGCATGAGCTTCAGTTCTTCCTGACGGGCATGACCGGAAACATGGATGTCTTCGATGCCGCCATATACCACATCTGCGCCTTTTTTCAGCAGTTCGTTCACCACGCGGATGACGTTCTTTTCATTGCCGGGGATAGCGGATGCGCTGATGATAATTTTATCATCGGGTTTGACGCTGACCTGTTTATGTTCACTGTTGGCAATACGGGACAGAGCGGACATGGTTTCGCCCTGGCTGCCTGTGGTGATGATAACCAGCTGCTCATCCCGATAGTTTTTGATTTCGTTGATATCAATAAGGGTACGGGGCGGAACCCACAGATAATCCAGTTCAGACGCTGTTTTTACGGCGTTTACCATACTTCTGCCGATGATGGCAACTTTTCTGCCATACATATACGCCGCGTTGATGATCTGCTGGATACGGTGGATATTAGAGGAGAATGTGGCAACCATGATACGGTTTCTGGGGGTTTCCTCAAAAATCCGTTCAAACACCTTACCTACATTCTTTTCAGACATGGTAAAGCCTTTACGTTCCGCGTTGGTGCTGTCGCTCATGAGGAGCAGTACGCCCTGACTGCCCAGTTCCGCAAAACGCTGCAAGTCGATGATATCCCCGTCAATGGGTGTATAGTCCACCTTAAAGTCCCCAGTATGGATAACCATACCCACAGGGGTCTGGATTGCCAATGCCACAGAGTCGGCGATGGAATGGTTTGTGTGGATGAATTCCACTACCATTTCCCCCAGTTTCACTTTTTCGCCGGGCACAACGGTATGCAGTGTGGTCTTATCCAGCATTTTATGCTCTCTGAGTTTGTTTTCCAACAGACCCAGTGTCAGCAGTGTGCCGAATACAGGCACTTTCAGTTGTTTCAGTACATAGGGCAGTGCGCCGATATGGTCTTCGTGACCGTGGGTCAGCACGATGCCTCTGATTTTTTCTACGTTCTTTGCCAAATAGGTAATGTCCGGAATGACCAGGTCAATGCCCAGCATATCGTCCTCGGGGAACGCCAGGCCACAGTCGATGATGATGATATCGTTGCCGTATTCCAGTACGGTCATATTCTTCCCGATCTCTTCCAGACCGCCCAAAGCGATGACTTTCAGCCTTGTTTTGGGCTTGGATCTTCTGTTTGCCAAAAAACACACCTCCTTTTTATCGTTTTATGTAATCCATTTCTAAAAGTTAGTATGGCGTAAAAAAGTCTGCTTTAAACACAAAAACAAAACCTGTCTATTTCTCCTTTTTCAGACAAGCACAAAAAGAGCAGGCAATCCTGTCCTTCCCTGAAAAACAATTCACGTCCCATTTTTCTGTAAAGGCAGGTTTCTGCTTTTTCGTTTCTGTTCGCTTTTTTATCCGCACATATATTGAAAAGGGTGTCGGTCAGCCGTCCACCCTATCCATTCTAAAATCAGTCGTCGATGGAAACTTCGTAATCTTCGCCTTTCTGAGCAAAGAGTTCTGCCACACGGTCAAATTCCGCGTCGTCTTCCACCATTTCATATGTGATATCGTTGGCGTCAATAGCCACTTCTTTGAGGATCAAAGCCTGTGTTTCGTCTTCGTCCATTTTTTCTGTTTCTACCACCAGCAGGTAACGATCTGTGCCGCTGGCTACGTTATCAATAATGGAAAATTCCACATCTGTGCCATCCTCGTCGGTCATGGTCACGATTTCAAATTCCAGTTCGTCTGCTTCTTCAAAAATATCGCTCATGTTCTTCTCCGTTTCTTTCTGGGGGCTCACTGCTTGCTGTCCAGATACCCCTGCAAAATGTGTACTGCTGCCATTTTGTCAATGACGCTCTTTCTTTTATCGTGGCTCAGGTCTGCCATGCGCAGGGCACGTTCCGCCGCAATGGTGCTGAAACGCTCGTCCCAGAGCACCACAGGGATTTTGGGGAATCTGCCTTTGATTTTCGCCTCAAAGACCTTTGTTTTCTCGCACCGTTCCCCTTCGGAGTTATCCAGATTTTTGGGATAGCCCAAAACGATGGTATCCACCTGATACTGTTCGATGATCTCTGCCAGACGGCGCATGCATTTTTTAAATTCCTGAGGATTTTCTCTTTTGATAATTTCCACGCCCTGTGCTGTCCAGCCCAAGGGATCACTCACTGCCACGCCGATGGTCTTATCACCGAAGTCCAAACCTAATATACGCAAATTGATGCCTCTTTCTTATTCGTTTCTGTCCAGATAATCTTTTACCAGTTCTTCCAGCAGTTCATCACGTTCCAGTTTACGAATCATGGCTCTGGCGTTGAGATAGCTGGTGATATAAGTGGGGTCACCGGAAAGGATATAGCCCACAATCTGGTTGACAGGGTTGTAGCCCTTCTCCCGCAGTGCCGTGCTGACGGAAATCAGGATTCTTTTTGCTTCATTTTCGGGTTCCTTGCCCGTTCTGCCGAAATATTGTGTTTCATTGATGTTATTGCTCATGTGTATCACGCTCCGTTCCACAGCACATGCTTGCTGTCTCCAAACAAATTCTATTCTTCCATGATAATATAAACCAGAACGGATTGCAACCGTTCTTTCCTTACATAAATATTACAAAAAATGGGATTTATGCCTCCACTTCGCCAAAAGCCATTTCTTCCGCCACGGAAATGATTTTCGTTTCCGCAATGACGTTAGACAGGTCTTTTGTACTTCTTGCGTGGACTTTCATATAGTTTGTGGTATGTCCTTCATAGACATCGTCCCCAACGCACCGTTCAAAGAGAACGGGCATGACCTTGCCCACATGCTTCTGCAAAAAGGCGTCTGTCATGCGGTCGCTGACGGTAATCAGGTCGTGGCTCCGCGCCTGTTTCACAGCGTTTTGCAGCTGGTCTTTTCTTGCCGCCGCAGGGGTGCCTTTTTTCGGGGAATAAGGGAATACATGGATTTTGGAAAAGCCGATTTCTTCCGCAAAAGCACGGCTTGCCTGATAATCTTCTTCTGTTTCCCCGGGGAAGCCCACGATGATGTCCGTAGTGATTGCCACATCCGGCAGATATTTCCGCAGGAGGGCTGCCGCCTGACGATATTTTTCTGTATCGTATTTGCGGTTCATTTCCTTCAAAGTCTTGTCGCAGCCACTCTGGAGGGACAGGTGGAAATGGTCGCAAACCTTCGGCAGTTCCGCCATAGCTGCCGCAAATTCCTCTGTTACCACATTGGGTTCAATGGAACTGAAACGGATGCGTTCAATGCCTTCCACCTCATGCACCTGACGGATGATGTCTGTCAGGGTGATGGTTTTCAAATCCTTGCCGTAACTTGCCACATGGATACCTGTCAGCACCACTTCTTTGAAGCCGTTTTCTGCCAGACGTTTTACTTCTGCGATCACGTCCTCGGGCTGACGGCTGCGGATGGGGCCGCGGGCATAAGGAATGATACAGTAGGAACAGAACTGGCTGCATCCGTCCTGAATTTTCAGATAAGCTCTGGTGCGGTTTGCCAGTTTCTTGATTTCCAGTGGTTCAAAAACACGTTCGTGCATAATGTCTGTCACATAATTCTGCACGCCCTGTTCTGCCTGATAGTCTTCCACCAATTCCACGATTTTACTCTTGTCCTTGGTGCCAATGACCAGATTCACACCGTGTACCGCCGCCAGTTCTTCCGGCGCAGTCTGGGCATAACAGCCCACAACGGCAACAATGGCGTTTTCGTTCTGGCGTTTTACCTTACGGATAAGCTGACGGGATTTCTTATCCCCGAAATTTGTCACCGTACAGGTGTTGATGATATATACATCTGCCTCATCGTCTACGGAAACCACTTCATAGCCCTTTTCCGCAAAGAGTTCGGCGATGGCTTCGCTTTCATACTGATTGACTTTACACCCTAAGGCGTAGCTTGCTATTTTCTTCATAGTTCTCCTTCTATGGTCAGACCCGTCAGTCGGCAAATGGTGTCGACAACGGCGCCGTTGTTATTATTTCCTGCCACAAAACGGGCTCTTTCTTTCACGCCGTCCATAGCGTTTTCCATGGCATAGCTGTAATAAGCCTGATCGAACATTTCCACGTCATTGAACTGGTCGCCGAATACCAATGTTTCTTCCGGCGAAATGCCCCACATTTCCTGGAGGGCTGCCAATGCGCTGCCTTTTGTGACCCCTTTGATGCCTGTATCTAAGCAAGCGTCACCGGAAATAACCAGCGTCATTTCCTCCGGCAACTGGGGATACATGGCGTCATAGCAGGACTGTGTGGTGCTGTTTCCATAAACCATGAGGGAAACCTTTGTGACCCCTTCTGTCATTTTGTACAGGTCGTCCACCAATTCACAATCATAGTGGAATTTCGGACTGGCAAGGAGGTCGTGTACCTCCTGACTTGTGGTATAACAGCAATATTTCGCACAGACCAATCCTTCTGTTTCCGGTAATGTTTCGATAATATCCAGACTATGGGCAATCTGTTTCTCGTTCATGCCTTTGAAATACAGTTCTTTCCCATCCTGCACCACAAAGGCGCCGTTTTCCGCAATAACGGTGATTTCCGGCAAATGCTCCTGAAAATCCCTTGCCAGGGAAGGGTACTGTCTGCCGCTTGCTACTACAAAGCGGATGCCTTCCTGCCGCATTTTGGGCAAAAGGCTGTAAATGCGTTTATCTATCTGTTTCTCGTCGTTTAGTAACGTGCCGTCCATATCGGACACAATGAGTTTGATCATACTTCCTGCCTCTTCGTAATGGTATCATTGATGCGGAAAAACAGGGGCAGAATTTCCATGGCAACATCGGCTTCTTTCCCCGAAAGCCAGATAAGATATTCCCGGAGGGATTGCCACTTTTTGCTTCTGGGAACCACTTGGGCACAAATTTCTTCCATTTCGTCCAGCTTCATCATGATTTCTTCTTTTTCCCTTGCGGGCAGGTTTGCCATGCCCAGAGAGATGCGGACAGAGGTAAAGTCCGCGCTGTAATCGATGTCTTTCTGCTCCTTGCGGATATAGTATTCCATGAGTCCTTCGTTGGAATAGCCGTTGTCCCGAAAGGCTTCCAGCCGTTCCAAGAGATGGCAGATATTCTTCCGGTAGACCTCTGCCATATCGGCGCAGTCCTCTCGATCCTGAATGACCCATAAATCCTCGTCAAAGCCGTCTATTTTTCCGTCGTAGTGCTGCAGCAGCAGTTGAAACAATTCGCCCAGTTTTTCTTTGTCATGGGAATAGGATTCCCAAATTTCCTGACTATGCTGCAGATCTTCTTCGATCAACGTCCGCATGTCTTTCTCCTCGTTCATACTGCCACCGCCCTTCTTACAAAAAACAATATGCTTCCAGTATTCAGTATAACAAATGGCGAAAGCCTTTGCAAGCAAGGGGTCTGCCAAAAAATCCTACGGTTTTCCTATTTTTTCTCGCAAATTGCCTGTAAAAATAGCCGTACAAAAGAAAAAAACCGGAAATCCCCCTTTGTAACAGGGAAATTCCGGTTTTGCTTTTCAGACTTATTCTTCGTCTTCGTCGTCATCGTCGATGATAACGACCATGCCGCCCATACGTTTGTTCAGTTCTTTTCTTGTGATTTTGATGATGTTGGGTACTACGCCGTCGGGCTGTTCGTCGATGTAGTAAGGACCTTCCTTATCGCAGTCGTTTTCATCCATCCAACCGCTGAAGAAGGAAATGATGGATCGCATGATTTCTACGCTGTGACCCCAGTAATCCAGATCCAGGAAGATCAGACGTTTCTTTTCGCCTGTCTTGGAGAATTTACGACTCTTGTAAATCATGGAGAACAGACGTCTTTCTTCGCCCTTATAAGTGAAGTAAACAGCCATTTCATTGCTTTCACCGAAACGGTTTTCATAGCGGTTTACCTTTGCTTCGGGATCGAAATATCTCAGGATAAAACGGTAAATCTGTTCCAGTTCGATTTCTTTTGTGATGTAACCATGTGTCTTTGCTGTCATGGAAATGCCACCCTTTCTTTTCGCTGTTTATCTAAATTTGTTTGTATACAAAATATTTCCTTTCCCTTGCATTATACATAACTCCCAGCCCCCTGACAATAGGTATACATCCAGAAATAACATAGAAATTCTTCCCTGTTTTTTGTTCATTTTTTAACGCTTTGTCCCATTGTACGGATAGAAAAACAAAAATGAGAAGTTCTTCCAAAAAGAATGACTTCTCCTCCTGATTTTATAGGAAAATTTAGTTTTTCATGGCTGCGATCATGGTTTCTGTCAGCAGGCTGCTGCGCTGTGCTGCCATGACGCAAAATTCATCGAAGGACATGCCCGCATCCTCATTGGCGCTGTCAGAAATGGCGCGGATGATGAGGAAAGGAATCCGGTTCAGCCAGCAGGCATGAGCAATGGCAGCCCCTTCCATTTCCGCACAATCGCCTTTGACGGTTTTACGGATTTTCTCTCTGGCTTCCTGTGTAGCGATGAACTGGTCGCCGCTTGCCACACGTCCGGTGATGATACGGCAGTCCAGACCGCATGTCTTTGCCGCTTCCTGTGCCAGTTCCACAAGGGCTTCATCGGCTTTGAAATAACTTTCCGCCATACGAGGGATGACGCCGATGGGATCGCCGAAAGCAGATGTATCCATATCATGCTGTACCGCGTCTACGGAAATGAGGATATCCCCCACATGCAGTTCGGGAGAAAGACCGCCTGCCACGCCTGTGTTAATGATATAATCCACTCCGAAATGGTCAATCATTGCCTGTGTGCAGACTGCGGCGTTGACTTTGCCGATACCACTTTTCACCAGCACCACGTTATTTCCTTCATAACGTCCCACATAATAAGTCAGACCAACCACGCTTTTGGTGGTGACGATATCCATTTTTTCCCGCAGGAAAGAAATTTCTTCTTCCATAGCACCAATGATGCCGATTGTTCTCATGTATATCCACTCCTATTCTGATTTTCTTACCAAATCATAGACATTTTTTTCATCATACCATACATTTCCGACATAATTCAAGAACCCCCTTTTTATCCTCTTGACTTTTTTTGCTTTTTTCTGACAAGTTTTTCTGATACTTCTGTCAGTTGCAAAACACGCCCGCCTTTTGTATACTGTAAAAGAACAGAGAAAGGGTGTGACATGATGAAAAAACCCATTATCGGCATTACGCCGGACTATTCCTATGAAAAAACAAGATTCAAAATCAGTGAAGATTATACCAATGCCCTGCTGAAAGCTGGCGGCGTTCCTGTGCTGCTGTTTCCTGGGGAAGATTTTCCCGACTTTGTGGACGGCATTCTCTTTACGGGCGGCGGAGACATTGACCCTCTGCGCTTTGGGGAAGAACCCATCCGGCAGAATGGACAGATTTCGCCCCTGCGGGACGAATATGAACTTTCCCTCTGCAAAGAAGCCATGCAGCGGAATCTGCCTCTTTTCGGCGTTTGCCGCGGCATGCAGATTATGAACATTGCCGCAGGCGGCGGTATTTATCAGGATATCGAAGTACAGACGGGCACTACTCTCAAGCACAGCCAGCAGGCACCCCGTCCCTACGCCACCCACAGCATTACCATCATTCCCGGCAGTCAGCTGGAAAAACTTTGGCGGACTTCAAAAATCGCCGTCAATTCCCTGCACCATCAGGCAGTATCCTTTTTGGGAAAAGGCTTCCACGCCTGTGCCCGCAGTGCCGACGGCTTGACGGAAGCCATGGAAATGCCGGAAAAAGACTTTGTGCTGGGTGTCCAGTGGCATCCGGAATCTATGCATACAAAAGAACAGGAAGCGCTGTTCAGCCACTTTGTCCAGGCGGCTTCCCGTTACCATGAAAGGAGGACTGCTCCATGATCTCACATCTTCCTTCCATCCTGCTCCAGGCATCCACGGTGACAGATGCCGTTGATCTGGAAGAACAGGTGGAAAAAACACTGACAGCCACAGAAAAATTACTGGAAGCAGCCACGGAGGCTGGCTTCGTTCTCTTAAAAGTTGTGGCTACGTTTGTTATCTGCTGGTTCCTCATCCGCATCATCAACCATCTTATGCGGAAATTCTTCGCGGCACAGACCAAAAAACAGCGTCTTGCCATGACCCAGCGGAAAGCAAAAACACTGAACTCCATCACATCCAGCGTGGTGAAATACGTCATTTACTTCATCGGTATCTTCACCGCCCTCACATTCATCGGCGTAGACCCCAAATCCATGCTGGTGGTTGCCAGTGCCGGTTCTGTTGCCATTGGTCTGGGCGCCCAGAGTGTGGTAACGGATATGCTGGAAGGGTTCTTCATCCTCTTTGAAGACCATTACGCTGTAGGGGACATCGTCACCATCCAGAACATCACCGGCACCGTGGAAAGCGTTACCCTGCGTTCCACCAAAATCCGTGACCCTCAGGGCAGCGTCCATATCATCCCCAACGGTTCCGTTGGCACCGTTACCAACATGTGCCGGGATTTCATCAACGCCGTTGTCACTGTAGGCGTTTCCTATGACGCCAGCATTGACCATGTACTGGAAATCCTCCGGGACGAAATGGAACAGACAAAAGACATGCCGGATATTCTGGAAACCCCTGTTATCGTGGGTGTGACCGGGCTGGATGATTCTGCCGTTACCGTAAAAATCGTGGCAAAATGTCATGTAAAAACAAATATTTCCGTAGAAGCAGAGCTGCGCCGCCGCATCAAAAACCGGCTGGACAAAGAAGGCATCGAAATTCCCTTCCCTCAGCGCACCCTGCATATTGTACAGCAAAAGGAGGGATAAACCATGCAGTTTTCTGTTGGCGATATCGTACAAATGAAAAAAGACCATCCCTGTGGCTCCAACCAGTGGGAAATCCTGCGGACGGGCATTGATTTCCGTATCAAATGCTGTGGCTGCGGACACATGGTCATGCTTCCCCGTGTGAAGTTTGAAAAAAATGTGAAAAAAGTCATTACCCCCGCAAAGCCGGAGGAATAAAAAAACAGACAGCTTGCTGAAAGCTGATTCCCCTTAAGAAAACATTACATTCCTTTTTGTTGATTTCTTAAGGGGAATTGCGACGGCTATCTTCAGAAGAAAACATATCAAATA
>OGXZ01000079.1_pt1 | contig 48043 bp, 41 predicted proteins | sample 1576431 | NCBI WGS metagenome assembly OGXZ01 (sample SAMEA3541590, study PRJEB24748) | human gut metagenome | biome: human gut; feature: human-associated habitat; material: faeces | place: China | collected 2012
TGAGCGCCAAGCGCTGAGACAAAGAATGACTTCTGAAGCCTCAGCACGAAGCCTTTGAAAAGAACCAATAGACGTTCAAAAACACCGGCCGACACCGAGATGTTGAGAACGCTCCAAGTTCAGAACGTTCAAAAGTTTAATTCCAGCCAGTGACTGATACATCCATTCGCCGACACTACCGAACATCGGGTGATTATGAGAGAATACGTTGTCTGAATACTTCCATGTTTCCCATAAAGTTGTTGCGCCGGAAGATAACATATGGCCCCAGCCTGGAAAATCTGTTTGTGTAGCCATCTGATAGGCGATGTCATTTAAGTTCAAATCACTTAAGACGGTAAGGACGATCGGTGTACCGAAAATACCAGAGGTTATGTGGTTGTTCCGGTCGGAAATGGCCTGAAGTAATTGTTGGATTACTTTTGTTCTTATGTCTTCAGGGATAAGTCCGTAGTATAAACCGAAGGCCTGTTCTGCAGGTGTTCCGTTGCCAATCTTTCCTGTGCTGGTTTGAACAAACTTTTGGATGAATGCCGCTTTGATCTGCCGAGCAAGTGACTCATATTGCTGCTGGTCGGCTTTCCGATTTGTCAGTTGGGCAAATTCCGTTATCAAAAGGACGTGGTGATAAAAGTGTGCCGTGGCAAACAAGGCTGGAATACGCTGGTCCAGGCTTTCGTGATCGTTGATACAACGGTCAATCATATAGTTCTCCGCTTTTGATGCCAGGAAGTCTACTTGCCTTTTGAGTTGAGGATAATAATTCTCTATGATTCGTTTGTCTCCATAATATTCGTAAAGCTGTTTTTGCAGGAATGCAAACGCCAGTTGCCAGCCAATCGGACCGGAACCGTCTCCCAAACCTTGATCGGCTATACCATTATAAGGTGCTGTTTCCGTGAATCCTCCTAAAGGACGTTGATCGTTGGCAAAGTCCCGAATCGCTTTTGCATAGAAATTATGCATGTCATAGAAATAACAGAATGTACGTGAAACACCTACGATGTCACCACCGTATCCAAACTTTTCACGAGCCGGGCAATCTGATTCTACACTGAAGACGTTACTGAGAAATGTATAATCCAAAACGCGGTGTAGGCGATTAAGCAATTCGTTTGATGAGGTAAACTTCCCTGTGGTTTGCAGGTCTGCGCTTAATCGGATTCCTTCAATGTTATCTAATGTAGGTCTTCCGGGCCAGCCTGTAATTTCAATATATCGAAATCCGTGGAAGGTGAATCGCGGCATCCAGATTTCCTCACCTTCTCCTTTTAATATATAGGTATCTTCCTGCCAGGCAGTAGGTGGAGCTCCGGCCGCTTCCTGATTGGCATTCCAGACAGTTTTATGTTGTCCGGCAACAGATGTCATCACATTAAGGCTTCCATCGGAATAGACATCTTCTCCATACCGGATGGTAACACGTGTTCCTTTCGGGCCTTTTACTTTAATTCGGGCAACTCCCGCCATGTTTTGCCCGAGGTCAAAGACAAATTCTCCTCGTCGTGTTTCCGTCATACGGGTTGGATGTATGATTTCACGGATACGGATGGGTGGTTGCATTTGAGCTGTCAGTTTTCCTTGTGGCGGTGTTGGTACAGGAACTGCCTGTTTCCATTGATCATCATTGTAAGTAGGCTTATCCCAATCTCTGATTTCTTTTCGAGCATCGTATTTCTCGCCTAAATAAACATTATTACGCAGGACAGGACTATCGGCATAGGTCCAACTGGAATCAGAATAAATCCATTCTTGTTTTCCATTTTCATAAGTGATCAGTAATTGGGCCTTCAAACAGGGTTGTCCGATCGTCAGAAATTCACGCAGATTCTTGAATATCGGCATGGGAATCGGATTATAAAAGCCATTACCCAACACAACGCCCAGGCAATTTGTCCCGGTTTGGATCATGTCGGTAATATCATATGTACTGTATAGAATTTCTTTATCATAGTTTGTCCATCCGGGATCCAGCAATCTGTCACCGATCCGTTGACCGTTCAGGCTTGCTTCGTAATACCCGATACCGGCTATGTACAAGCGGGCTGATTGAATTCCAGTTTTGGCCTGGAAGGTTTTCCGGAATAGGGGAGCTGGATTGTCTTTATAGAAGTCATTCGGATCAGACGGAGCCTGGCTTCCATCATAAATCCACGCTGCTTTCCAATCGTCGGCTTTTAACATGGCGGTTTCCCACCAGGCCGTTTCACTCCAATCAGATGCTTTTCCCTGTTGGTTATAAACCCTCACTTTCCAATAATAACGGGTAAATGATTTCAGCTTCTTTCCAGCGTAGAGAATCAGAATGGTTTCATCGCTTTTTATCCGTCCGCTGTTCCAGATATCAGTTTTCCCTTTTTCCAGTTTTTCCCGGTCGGTCGAAACCAGAATCTCGTAAGCAGACTGGTATTGATTTCTCTCGTCTGATTCCAGTTTCCAGCTTAACCGCGGTTGTAGCTGGTCGGTTCCCAATGGATTTTGGGTATGTTCGCAAGTCAGATGATATACTTTTAGTGGGGCAGCATAACTGATGCAGTTATAAATTAGCCAACCGATAAGCAGACAGAATTTTTTCATATGAGTATACGATTAGATGATTCTATGCAAAGAAATGGAAAATAAAGAGATTGGACTTTATAAATTTGATAGAAGATTTATCAAAAATGGGCTTGACATCATCTATAATTCAGAGAATTTGAATGGCTGGTAGCTGTATTCGGAATGAAAGGCATAAATAAAAAAGGGATATGATCAATAACTGCCATATCCCCATTTCATCAGTTCCAGTCTGCCAATCAATGTCAACCAGCTGGAAGAGAGTTTCATCCATTTTGAAACTAACCTTTTCATACTTTTAATTTTAAACAACCTTTTGACGTTTGTAAAGAAGATTCAGTCAAAATAAAACCTAAAATACAATATGAATCAACCAATATTAAAATCGAAAACCTACCTATTAAAAACCATTTCGAATCTTCTTTCTCCTGTCAATTATCCTAAACAATCTTTTTGCTCTTTACTAAAGTCAAGAATCAACTCAGAATTTCTAAGCTATCCTTGACAGGTTCTTTACAATGACGCTTCATTGTTGTTATGAAAGAAACCTTTTCTAACTTTTCCTTTGTGCTTAACGGTTATGTTTTACGACACAAAAGTACGACTGATTTTTATATGATGTATGCTTGTTTCGTGTTTTTTTTATGGTAAAAAAGTTTTCTTGATTTAAGGCAAAAAATACGACCGTTAAAATGTTTTAGTACAGAAGAAATACAGTCAAGCTGAAATCTCGCTAATTTTGAACGGTTTTCACCTCATACTTATTGTTGAATCAAACAGACGAAAAATCCATGTTAGAAGATATTTTAAAGTATAACCGGGAATTTGTGGAACGGAAAGGATACGAAAAGTATATAACCAACAAATATCCGGATAAGAAGATTGCCATTGTTTCGTGTATGGATACGCGATTGACAGAATTGCTGCCGGCAGCATTAGGGTTGAAGAACGGTGATGTTAAAATCATTAAGAATGCTGGAGGAACAATTTCTCAGCCGTTTGATAGTGTAATCCGTAGTTTATTGGTGGCCATTTATGAATTAGGAGTAAAGGAAGTGATGATTATTGGTCATACTGATTGCGGTGTTCAACACATGGACAGCGACGTGATGATTCATCATATGATGGAACGCGGCATATCGAAAGACCATATTGATATGATGCGTTATTGCGGGATAGATTTCGAATCGTGGCTGAGTGGATTCGACGATACCGAGAAGGCTGTTCACGAGTCTGTTGAGCTGGTACAGCATCATCCGTTGATTCCTTCTGATATTGTAGTGCGTGGTTTTATCATGAATTCTGTTACCGGGGAACTGACTCAGTTGTAACAGTTCTGTTTATAGAGGATAAAAGAATAAGGCTGTCTGATTATAGGTTTGTTTTCAGACAGCCTTGCTTATTGAATATATAAGAAAAGAGTTGACGTTACTTATAACGGACTACTTAAATGTCGTAAGAGTAGGACAGGCCTTTGTTGGGAGCAATCCATAAATTGGTAACTTCGAAGTTGACTTTTCCGGATTTTACTCCCTCATTGAGCTGGATGGTGATTGTATGCTGGCAATGAGGTTCAATAGTATATTCTCTGAAATAGGTGAGACGGGCATCATGGGCTGTCTTCTTCAGTTTGAAAGTCAGGTCTGAATGATTATAAAATGTAACAGCAACCGCTTTGTCGGTCTTTTTGACTTGCCTGATTTCTATGGCATTTTCGAATAATTCTTTCAGATAGACTTCTTCTCCAATCAGGTTTTCTCCAAAATAAACTGCCGTCCTTCTGTTTAGTAATGCTTCACGAATGCCTTCTATGGATCTTTCTTTGGCAAAGACCAGTGTCATGCCTCGATGTTCTCCTTTGGCAAAGTCGATGTCAGCTTGGATAGGCTGATGAATATCCGAATTTCCTAACATGGTTAGCTTTTTGTCCAGACACCACTGGTGTGCTTCGGGGAAATAATTGCCGTTGACTACTTCGATTCCCTGCATACATCCATTTTCCAATAGTTCCGTATGTTCGTTCCACCAAAGAGTGGTATCGGGTTGCTGGGCATCCCAACCCGGATGATTCCAGAAAATAAAGGCATTTTGCCGTTTGGCTGCCAGGAAGGCATCCCGATAATCTTTCTGATCCAATGAGTCTGCGTCAGAAATAAAGATGGCATTAGAATGTCCGGGAGGCATGGAACGGGTGATTTCACTTCCTTTGATTAATAGAATGTTTTTACTTTGGGCCGCTTGTTCGGCAATCTCGTAAGACCGGTTGTGCGATGCCTGAATGTCTTTCTGATGAGGACGGTATTCTATGTGTTCTGTCAGGGCGATGGCATCCAGTCCTTCCCGGTAAGCCTCATCAACGCGAACCGTTGGCCATACTAATCCATCCGAAAAGACGGTATGGATATGGAAATCACATTTTAATGTCTGATATCCTTTTAAGTCAGGGATATCAATTTCATGTCTGGTTTGAGCTTGGGTTGTATGGAAAACAAAGGCAAGCACAAGTGTAGAAAGTAAAAACTTCTTCATCTCTTCGTTTTTGTTTGTTTTTTATTGATTGCAAAATAAATGATCTGATATGAAGAAAGTGTTGATTGGATATGACATTTCTATGAATAAATAACTTTTGACCTTCAGTCTACGGGCTATACCATACTGTTTGTTGCTTTTATTCGAATACTTTTTTACTTTCGTATGCAAAAGAAGAATATACATTATATTATTAACGTAAAATCTATATATCATGAATAGGAAATGGCTTTTGGGTACGTTGCTTTCTGCCGGAATGATGCCAGTGTTTGCGGCGGATTATACGAATATTATTCTGGTGAATCTGGATGATGTGGGGTACGGTGACTTTTCTTGTAACGGTGCTTATGGTTACAAGACACCGCAAATTGACTTACTGGCGGCGCAGGGAGTCCGTTTTACGCATTTCCTGGCTGCCCAGCCTATCAGCGGAGCTTCGCGGGCTGGATTGCTGACGGGTCGCTATCCGAACCGTATTGGCTTTTCAGGTGCTCCCGGTCCTGATTCCGATTATGGAATTCATCCGGATGAAATGACATTGGGTGAAGTCTTAAAGCAGAAAGGATATAGTACGGCTATCTTCGGAAAATGGCATTTGGGAAGCCTTCGTGCTTTTCTTCCGTTACAGAATGGCTTTGATGAATATTATGGTTTGCCTTACTCGAATGATATGTGGCCGTTTCATCCGCAGCAGGGTGAGATATTCAATTTTCCGGATCTTCCTACTTACGACGGGAATGAGGTGGTAGGTTACAATACAGACCAAAGCTGTTTTACGACCGACTATACGACGCGTTCCGTTCAGTTTATCCGGAAGAACAAGAATAAGCCTTTCTTTCTTTACCTGGCACATAGTATGCCTCATGTCCCTCTGGCTGTATCTGATAAATTTAAAGGAAAGAGTGAGCAGGGCCTTTTTGGGGATGTGATGATGGAAATAGACTGGAGTATTGGTGAAGTCTGGAAGACGGTGAAGGAACTGGGTTTGGAAGAACAGACACTGATTGTCATTACTTCCGACAATGGTCCGTGGGCGAATTACGGAAATCATGCCGGTTCGGCTGGCGGATTGCGGGAAGCTAAGGCCACAACCTTCGACGGTGGAAACCGTGTCCCTTGTATTATGTATTGGAAAGGCCATACGAAAGCCGGAACGATTTGCAACAAACTGGCCTCGAACATTGATTTGCTTCCTACTTTTGCCGAGATTGCTGAAGCACCGTTACCTCCCAGGAAGATTGATGGCGTCAGTATTTTGTCGTTGATAGAAGGTGATGAACAGGCAAATCCACGGGAATCGTTTGTGTATTATTATAATCGGAATGATTTGGAGGCAGTCACCGATGGTGAATTTAAACTGGTTTTCCCACATAAGTTTGTAACCTACGGAGCTTATGCCCCGGGCAACGACGGAAAACCCGGTAACTTGGCAACGGTCGAACTGCGTGCTAGCGAGCTGTATGATTTGCGTCGTGATCCCGGAGAGCGCTACAATGTGTTGCATCAGTATCCGGAGCGGGCCGCCAAGCTGATGAAGATCGCCGACGAAAAGCGTAAGGAATTAGGCGATAACCGGGCGAGACGTGGTAGCGCCGGGCGATGGCGAACAGCTCCTCCCCCGGCTGGGCGTAGCAGATGCGGAGCGACACCTCCGGGTCGGCGGGGGCCAGGGGGTCGCCCAGCTCCACCGCCCCCACGAGAGAGGCCGTCTGCCGCGCCAGCACCGCGCCCTCGGCCCGGACGGTGAGGGACACATCCAGCGCGCCGCCTGCGCTGGCGCATTGCAGGTCCTGAACGCTCAGCCAGCACTCGGGGTAGGCGTCGGTGTCGGGCGGGAGGTCGGCGGAGAGGGGCAGGGCGTAGTCCAGCGCCTTTTCGTAGCACTCCATCTCCCCGAGGGTGTTTTCCGCAAAGGCCGACACCACGGCCCGGGCCGTCAGGACGGCTCTCCCCTCCTGCCGCGTCAGGCTCACCGGCCCGAAGGACGCGAAGCAGGCTAAAATATGTGCTCCGGCGTCGGGCAGAGGGCCGGAGCCTCGCAGCACCGTTGTCTCGTCCAACGCGCAGAGCAGCGATTCGGTGGCGAGAGTCTGAGGCGTGAGGGTCGTCTCGAAGCGGGTGGAGAAGGCATCGGCCACGCATTGGAGCTGGTAGGGACGCCAGCCGCTCAGACGCAGCATCGCCGTGGCCGTGAGGGTGGTGGAAGCCGCGCCGTCCTCGGTGGTCTCCCCTTCCGCCGCCGCAAAGCCCACCGGCTCCAGCACGCAGAGGCAGCGGCAGTCCTCGCTGAGGCCGTCGGCATCCAATATCTGGTTGAAGGGCAGGTCGGCGGTCTGGCTGCGGAGGGCGGCGTCCCCCTCGGCCCGCCATCCGCAGAGGACGTGCAAGACCCCCTTTGCCACGGCCTTGCCCTGCATCCGTTTCAGCTCCCTCACCTCGGCGGTGCCGGTGATGTCGAGGATGGCGGCGGGGGGCTTCGGGAAGGTCAGCGCCCCCTCGATGGTCACGAGCTTTTCGAGGGTGGCGGCCCGCCGCACCCCTGCCAGCGTGACCGGCTTCTGCTCGATGCCGCCCTCGCTGAGGGCCGTGATGACCTCGGTGGACAGCTGGGCGTGGACGCTCACCACCAGCCCGTAGGCCCCCCGCACCTCGATGCGGCGGGGGTTGACGGCCCGGCAGTTGAGGTATTCGGTCTGGCCCTCGACGCAGGCTGTCCACGCCGTGGCTGCAAAAGAGGGCAGCTCGAGGGCCTTGGTGAAGGGCAGCTTCTGCTCGGTCTGGCACAGCCCCGCCCCCTCTTCGCCCTGATAATACACGGTACAGCGCAAATATCCTTCCAGCGTCAGCCGCCCGGGGGCCAGCTGCTTTTGCAGCACCACCGGCTTTGCGAAGCACTTGACGATGCGCTGCACCGGCGGCAGATAGTCCGAGATCAGTAGTTCGGTCTCGAGGGGCAGCTCCGCCTTGGCGGTGCAGTCCGCACCCGCCGCAGGCAGAACGTCCCGGAACACTTTCAGCTCCATGGTGATGCTCCTTTCCTGTCCTTGCTCTGATGAGAGTGTATGCGGAGCAAAGCCGGGCTATGCCCTGCGCCCGCCCACAGGCGCAAAAAGGCCCCCTCGGGGCGGCTGCTCCGAAGGGGCGGAAGGGTTATTTCAAGAAAAGGGTGTGTAAGGCAGGGCTTGCATCAGCTGTGTTACCAAATTATGACCATTGCGGCGTAGGTTTTGCCGTTTTTCTGGAATACACCGGCATATACATTAGACGTGTATGTGCTTTGCATCCAGCTTTTCACCACGCTGTAAGATCTCATGTACGAGGAATGAGTCGGAGCATCTGTCGTTGCTCCGTTCCCCGACCTAGAATACAAATCCTCATAAAGCAGTCTATTCGGAGAAGGATCAAAGTCCGTCTGTCTGGGCTGCACCTCCCATACATCCACATAAGTATACTTAGGCAAGCCATTCGCCGTCAGCTTATCCTTTGCGATTTTGTCAAGCTCGGCTTTGGCGGTATCGTTCAGCTGGCCGTTGTCGTTGTACCAGCTCCCCGGGTCAAAGCGCTTTGCCACTTCCTGAAGCACCGGCTCTGCCTCGTCCTTTTCCCTGGTGGCGTTGTTAAGTCCAAACCACCGGATGATGCTCTCTTCAAGCGTCTCCGACTCCACAAGGCCCGTGCCGTTCCCGCGGGAAGCGCTGCTCGACCCGCCGCCGAAAAGCCAGTCATACAAAAGCTCGGCTGCGTCCAGCGGGGTGCAGGCTGTCAGGGACACCGTCAGCACCGCGCCAGCCAAGGTGAGGGCAAGAAGCTTTTTCAGTTTCATGGTGGTTCCTCCTTTTGATATGTACCCCCAATTCTGGACACCCAGGATTGGGGGTATTTTCATGAAGTACAGCTACGAATACAAAAAGAATTGCATTGAATTGTATCGACAAGGCAAGTGGCCGGAGACGCCAGATGGAATAAAACAAGAAAACTTCAGGATAAGTGTCCGAAGATGGTCTCGAAGAGAAAAAAGCTGTGGCACGGAATCGTTGCAGAAGAATCAGAAAAAGATGTGGTCAGCAGATGAAAAGTATGAGCTAATAGCTAAAGTTCTTGCAGGAGTATCAATAACAGAGAGCGCGATTTCTGCAGGAGTTGAGCCAAGTCTCTTGTCTCAATGGGTCAGATGCTATAAAATGAAAGGGTATCAGGGACTGGCTGCACAACGAAAAGGGCGGCCACCCAAGGAGCCTGACATGAACATGAAAAAGAAAATTGTACCAGCAGAACTGACCCCATCTGAGAGAGAAGAACTGATTCGTCTAAGAGCTGAAAATGAATATTTGCGAACGGAGAATGAAGTTATAAAAAAACGGATTGCCTTGAGACGAGAAAAGTTTGCAGCGCAACTCAAGGCGAAAAAGCTGCACTCGTCAAAGAACTCCGAGGAAAAGGATACGCTCTGAACAATCTGCTGGAAGCAATCGGGCTTTCCAGATCAACGTATTACTATGAAATTGGTAAAACCGATGCGGTCAAAGAACGAAATGCCGATCTGTCGTCTGAAATCACGAATATCTTTAATGAAAACAAAGAACGATATGGCGTAAGGCGGGTGTATCAGGAACTTCTGAATCGTGGATTTCAGGTAAATCATAAGCGTGTTCAAAGGATCATGAATCAGCTTTCTCTGAAAGGCAAACGCCCGAAAGAAAAGTATCATTCTTACAAAGGCGATGTGGGCAAAGTCGCTGACAATATCATCAACCGGGATTTCAGTACGGAGAAGCCTTTGCAGAAGTGGACAACAGATGTATCGCAATTCAATCTGCCTTGGGGAAAGTGCTATATTTCTCCTATTTTAGATATGAACACGAATGAAGTGATCTCGTATAATCTTTCCCTCAGTCCCAATATGGCACAAGTCAAGGATATGCTGAATAAAGCGTTCAAACGCTTTCCGTCCGTTCAAGGACTGATTATGCACTCAGATCAGGGCTGGCAGTACCAACACGTTTTCTACCGAGAAGAACTGAAGAAACATGGAATCATCCAATCTATGTCCAGAAAGGGCAACTGCTATGACAACTGCATTATGGAAACATTCTTCGGAAGATTGAAGAACGAGATGTTCTATGGATTTGAGAAGAACTATCCTTCTTTTGAGATCTTTTCCAAAGCTATTGCTGATTATATCGACTATTACAATAACCACAGGATTCAAGCTAAAACAAAATGGATGCCTCCCTCTAAATTCAGGAAAGCATCCATGTCTGAATCTTAATTATTCATTTTTCATCCAGTGTCCAGAAAACTGGGTACATATCACAAATGTGCAGGGGCGCTGCTGTTTTTCTCAGCCCATGATGCCGGAAATGAAGATCTCCAGACCGATGCCAATGAGGATGACGCCGCCGAGGACGGAGGCTTTGCCGGAGAGCTCGGTGCCGAACTTTTTGCCGATGGCAAGGCCGGCCTCGCAGATGAAGAAGGTGACGATCGCCACCATGAGGGAGCAGACCAGAGCCATGAACCAGCCGTACTCCGAGATGGTGAAGCCCACCGACAGCGCGTCGATGCTGGTGGCGACGCCCTGCATGAAGAGTGCGCCCGCGCTCAGCTCAGCGGCTTCCTCGGCCTCTTCGCCCTTGATGCCCTCGATGAGCATTTTACCGCCGATGTAGCCCAGCAGGATGAGGGCAATCCAGGGGATGAACTTTTCAAACGAAGAGAACAGCTCCACGATGGTGTGGACGCAGACCCAGCCCGTCATGGGCATGACAGCCTGAAAGATGGCGAAGGTGCCTGCGATTTGGACGGCCCGGCGGCGGGACATCTGAGGGTCATGCAGACCGTTTGCCATCGAGACGGAAAACGCATCCATGGCAAGGCCCACACCCAGCAGGGCGCTGTTGAAGAAAAACAAAAAACTCCATTCCATAACGATGCCTCCTGATTTGACCGGAATTGGTGGGCAGACAAAAGACCCGGGATCGGCGCGCATTTCGCCAATTCCGGGTCGGATTTTTACAAACTGACTCCATGTGGAATGGGCGTGGTACTCGCACCAAAGCACATGAGTCTCGCAAATGAAAGCAAGCCAGACAGCCGCCCAGGCCGTCATTGTGTTGACTTGCTGCGCTGCCTGCAAAACAGCGCCTGCTACTCCCCCATGAGGATCTTTCCTGTTGTCCGGCTATCGTACCACACAAACAGCGGATTTGTCCAGTATAACCGTGATTTTTTGCAAAAAAACCTGCGGGAGAGCACCGCAGAAAGCGTGTACTCCCCCGCAGGGTCAGTTTAGCCGGGTCGCCGGTGTACTCCTTCAGGAAAGGCGGATTCTGGCAGATCATATCCAGCTGGGCGTCGTGGTAAAGCACCGTCTTGCCGATGACCACGTCACCGATGCCGATCTTGCTGGTCATGTTGCCTGCGATGCCGGAGAAGATGATCTTCTCGGCACAAAACCTGGTGATGAGCACCTGGGTGGTGGCAGCGGCGTTGGCCTTGCCCATGCCTGCACAGCAGACGACCACCTGCTTGCCGGCCAGCGTACCCTTATGATACTCCACGCCGCCGTAGGGCTCGACTGTGACATTTTCCAGCCTGGCGCAGAGCTGGTCCACTTCGTCGGGCATTGCGCCCATGATACCGATAATCATAATTTTAATCCTTTTCTGCTTTGGCTCCCCTTTCCAGGGGAGCTGTCGAGCGGTAGCGAGACTGAGAGGTTGTTCCTCTGTTTTACACATTGAACAGGAACTCGATGACATCGCCGTCCTTCACGACGTACTCCTTGCCCTCGGTGCGCTGCAGGCCCTTGGCCTTAACCGCAGCATAGTCAAAGTTGTTGTCGGCCAGTGCGTCATAGCTGATAACCTGGGCGCGGATAAAGCCGCGCTCAAAGTCGGAATGGATTTTGCCGGCAGCCTGCGGGGCTTTGGTGCCGCGCTTGATGGTCCAGGCGCGGCATTCCTTTTTGCCGTCCGTCAAAAAGCTGATGAGGCCCAGCAGATCATAGCTTGCCTTAATCAGGTTATCCAGGCCGGTGGATTCAATGCCCATCTCGTGCAGGAACGCCAGCTTTTCTTCCTGGCTGGAACCGGCGATATCTTCCTCCGTCTTGGCACAGATGGGGATTGCCTGTGCGTTTTCCTCTTTGGCGCGGGCGGCAACCAACGGATAGTACGGGTTCTCGTCCAACCCGCCCAGCAGGTCATCCTCGCCCACGTTGCAGGCATAAATCACCGGCTTGGCGGAGAGCAGACCCAGTTCTTTGCGAGCAGTGTTCTGGCTGTCGTCATCCGGGTCAAAGGCAAAGGAACGGGCGGGCTTGCCGCCTTCCAGATGAGCGGCAAGCTCTGCCAGCCAGGCAGCTTCGGCAGCAGCGGTCTTATTGCCGGTCTTGGCGGCTTTCTGCTGGCGGCCCAGGCGGTTGCTGACAACTTCCAGGTCGGCCAGGATCAGCTCCAGGTCGATGGCGTCAATATCGCGGATGGGGTCAACGCTTTCCGGCTTGTTCACATCCTCCACAACATGGATGATGTTGTCATCGTCAAAGCAGCGCACCACATGTACAATGGCATCGCACTCGCGGATATGGCCCAGGAACTTGTTTCCCAGACCAGCGCCCTGGCTGGCACCTTTGACCAGACCGGCGATATCCACAAACTCCACAATGGCGGGGGTCTTTTTGTCTGTCTGCCAGATCTCGGCCAGTTTGTCCAGCCGGGCATCAGGAACCGGAACAATGCCGGAGTTCGGCTCAATGGTGCAGAACGGATAGTTGGCTGCCTGAGCATTCTGGGTGCTGGTCAGCGCATTGAACAAAGTGGATTTGCCAACATTGGGCAAACCGACGATACCTAATTTCATTTGTACTCATTCTCCTTCGATTTTCCTTGATTTTCAAGGGGTTTCAGCGTTTGGTGTCTTGGCTGTTACACCATTTTTACACCATTTCCGCATTTGGCTTTATTGGATTTTATCAGACTACACCATTTTGCTGAAATTGCTTGATGGCATAATCCAGCGATTCGGCAGTCACATGAACATACCGATCCATTGTTGTTTTGATGCTGGCATGACCCAGCAGCTTTTGCAGCACCTTCGGCTGCATACCGCTTTCGATTGCACGCGTTGCATAGGTGTGGCGCAATGCGTGCATACAAAAGTGCTTGATCCCCGCTTCGTCGCAGAGCTTATATAAGTGGGTATCATAGGAACTGTTCTTCGCTGGCTCTCCTGTTCGCCAGTTGATAAAAACAAGATCACGCATGACAAGCCGAGAAGAAACGCCTGTACGTCTGTCTATGTACTCAAGCGTTTTGTCCAGCGTCGGTGACTCCTTTTGCTCCGGACGGCTGTCCCAAATACCTTTGAGGATTTCATAAGCCCGATCCGTCAACGGTATCGTGCGGTAGCTGTGCTGCGTTTTCGGAGGACCCGCACGCCAATACTGTTCACCGTGTCGAAACTCCAATGTTTTGTTGACCGTGAGCGTGCGCTTTTCAAAGTCAATCGCATCCCACGTCAGTCCGATCATCTCTCCGGTACGCAAGCCGGTTTCAAGAATCAGTGCGTACTGATTGTAGTTGCGGGAGCGTTTCGCTGTTTCAAGAAACACGCGCTGCTCGTCCCGGGTGAGGAACTTAATATCGTCTGTCGCACGAACCGGCTTTGTAAACCGCACACCGTCCATTGGGTGCTTGGCAATCAGGTCATTCATCTTCGCGGCCTTGAACATCGTACCCATTGTGATATAAGCTTGACGGATGGTGGAACCCGCATAATCAGCATCCATCTGAATGAACACTTTTTTGCAGTGCATCGGCTTGACATTGGCAATCATCATTTTGCCCATAACAGGCTGAATATTGTGGACATATCGCTCCCGATAATTGCGGAGCGTATTAGGGGCTAAATCGCCTACAATATTCTCAATCCAGAAGTCAAACCATTGATCCACCGTCGTATCGGTGGCTACGAAAACATCCTCGTGCGCATCAGCGTATTTTGATTCTTCAATCCAGTTGCGAGCTTCGGGGAGCGTCGGAAGATACTTCTCATGCCGCTTTCCTGTTTTATCTACGAACCGTGCGTAATATAAACCGTCCTTTCTCTGGCAGATACCCTTACCACATTCTTTGCCTTTTAGATTCTTACCCATAGATTGTATCCTTTCCGCGCTTGCGAAAAGGACGCACTACTACATATAAATTATAGCATATAACGTCCTTTTTCTCAAGCCGTTGCGTGAAAAAACTCTCCACTTATTTGTAAATCTTCCGAAGCCACTTATATCACCAATTTTTCACTGATGAACTGTTCAAACTTCTTTCGCTTGACCAGTTTCTTTGTGCCGACGAAAAGCACGAACGGGCAGTTGGGCGTTCTCAGCATACTGTCGATCTTGTTGATGCCGATGTTGCTGTATTCTGCCGCCTCCTTGGTGGTCAGTGTCATTTTCAGATGGATCGGAACGGTGCCGATGCAATTCTCCATGTAAAAGCTCCTTTCTTGGGTTTATCAGCCGAGCAGACGAGCCGCCCTTTTCAGATTGTCGGCAGCGGTGCTTTTGCGGAAGCTGTCTCCATCGAACATGATCGGGACGCAGACCTCCAAGATGCGGTCAAAAATGCGGCGGTCATCCAGATCGGCGGCTTGCTTCATAACGGAAAGAGGGATATTCGTGGTGACGATCATGGGCTTGCCTGACAGCAGCCGCTTGTCAACCACATCGAATACCCGCTCCTTACCGAAACTGGTGTTACGCTCTGCACCCAAATCATCCAGAATGAGGAGGTCAGGGCGCATAAGCGATTTCATGTAGTGGTCGCGGTCCGTGCCGAAATTGCCCTGCATACGGTTGACCACGTCAGACATTCCCACAAAGAGGACAGACTCCAGACGGTCAATCAGAGCGTTGGCAATGCATCCAGCGGCATAGGATTTTCCTGTGCCAACGTTCCCGAACAGGAGCAGCCCGATCCCTGCTTTTTTGAACTCGTCCCAGTTCTGCGCGTAGCCTCTCGCCTTTGCAAGCTGGGGCGTTGTAACTGTGGCTGACTCAAACCGCCAGCCTGCGACGGGCATATCGCGGAACGCCTCGCTGCGGAGCATCGTCATATAGGACATTCGCTCATATTCCCGGCGCTTTGCTTCTTCCCGTTCGCGGCGCTCGGCAGCGCACTTGCACATCACCGGGTGCTTGGTAAAGCCCTGTGCCTGAAGGTCTGCGGGATAAAAGGCTTCTTTCGGCGCGCGGCACTTGCCGCAGTATTTCAGCCCATCAGCGGAATTGATGTAATCGTCAGGTGCGGCATTAGCCGCTTCAACGGCATCAACCATTTTCGTAAAAATCGGATTCATAGACACTCTCCCTCGTTATCGTCGTAAGTGTAGTTTTTCGCGCTCATGCCCTTGCTGTCCTCGTCCAACCACCTCTTGATGGTGGCGTAATGATTGGCATAGTGCCTGTCATTGGAAGCCATGTACCGGGACAGCCGCTCAATGTATTCGACAGCTTTGCCGGGATAAGCCGTTTCCAGCTGGGTACATTCCTCGCCTGACAGGAAAACATTTTGAAACTCTCCATATCGGCGGCGCGTACTCTCTACTCTTTCGGTCTTACTCTGTTCTTTATACTCTGCATCAGTATTACTTGCGGGCAATTTCTGCCCCATGCAAGGGGAAGAATCCTGCACATCCATTGGGCGGATATTGCCCTCTGGACGGGAAGAAACCTGCACCCTGTCCGGGATTTGCAGAAAGATGCGGTTCGCCTGATTCCATCCCTGACGGACGCGGGTAATCAACCTGGCATTTTCCAGCTCCCGCAGGGCGGTCTTGACCGTCCGCTCACTCCGGTCAAGATCGTTTGCCATCTGCTTGATCGTATAGATCATATACACATTCCCGTCCTCGGACACCCAGCCGCTTTTCTGGGAAAGCATGGTGCGGTTGAGAAGCAGCCCGTAAAGTAGCTTTGCATTGATGGAGTATTCGCCCGCCAGCATGAAGCGCGGCAAGGGAATAAACGGCGGCAATGCGGTATTCAGTTTGAAATAGATTTTTCATCACATCCTCTCTGGTCTGGTGTGATACGGCTGCTATGGCGGTGCTCTGTCAGGTCCGCGAGGGGAGTACGCAGATGTGCCACCCTTTTTTGCCCTCTTGGATTGATAATGCGGGCAAATAACGACAACCGCCCGGAAGCTCTGCTTGCAATCGTGGACGCAGCGGCGGCAGAGCGTGTTGTACGCCTTGCGTCCCCGGTCATTCAGGAAGAACGACCATTCCAGCTTTTTTGATTTGCTCATGCGCGGCATATCTGTACTCCTTTCCCAAATTATAATTCGTTTCTCTGCTGTACTTTCAGCAGCTCCCATACGTCAGCCATCCGTTCTTTCAGCTCGGCAATGTCGGCATCGTAGAAATGTCCGGTGCTGTTGATGCGGCGGCAAATCTGGTTGATGTTCGAGGCAACTCTGCTGACGGCAGCAGCCAGCTTTTTCTGTTCTGTGTAATCGACCTTGATGATGTACCCGTCAATTAGCATTTTCCGGGCGTATGCGCCGAAATTGCGGGTACCAAGTTGATTCATCTTGTGGCGAACTACGCTCAATTCCTGCTCATTCAGGCAGATTTCTTTGCGGATGGGTCGTGTGCGGTCTGGCATATTGAAACACTCCTTTCACAATACAACGGACATTTTTTCTCAAAAACTTGGTAGTGGCGAAAAGAAAATTTTGAAGACGAGGGCATTGGCGATTCGTTGCCCCTCACTTTACAACGGACGTTTCTTCGTCGAAACGCAGGTATCGAAACGAAAGATTTTCAAAAAATATGCGCCCCTGCTTTTGCAAAAGCGGGAGCGCATTGTATCTGCGGATATGAGATTTGAAAGAATAGCAAGCACATCCGGTGTCCGTACACACCGGAAAAATGGGCAGTTCAGCTTTGCGCCTGATCTGCTCATTTTGTTGTTGGGAAAGCCCCACGCCCCTTTCATGTCGAAATTGAAAATACTTCCTGAACTTTTCCGGAAAGCTCTTGCTTTTATTCGCTTTGACGATTATAATTATACTGTGATTTTATAAGCAGACGCAGGAACGAACTGCGACAGGAGCGCCGACTATGAAATACTTATCCATCACGCAAACCGCCGAACGCTGGGGTATCTCCACCCGCCGTATTCAGATTTTGTGCGGCGAGGGGCGCGTCCCCGGTGCAATCCGCATTGGCACGGTCTGGGGAATTCCGGAGGACGCAGAGAAGCCAGCGGACGCGCGAATCAAGAACGGGAAGTATATCAAGCAAAAATCAGAATGACAATTTAGGAGGTTGTTGTATGCCACAAGAGGCCGCGAATGTTATGACCACAAATGTTATGACCCCATATGAAATAATTGCGACAGTTATTGCTATATTGGCGTTGCTGCAACCATGGATTATAAAGCTTTGGGATCGCTTTGGTCGAAAAATCCGTGTAAACTTTATCCCTTCGGCAAAAATAAAACTTTACTATAACCGCAGCGGTGCTTATGTTTATTTGGGTGGTGTTATTGAAACCAAAAACAAAGCAGCCATTGTTAAAGATATTGCAGTCAAAGTTGTTCGTAAAAAGGACAAGGCTGAATTGCTGCTGGATTGGTCTTCTTTTATGATTCCTGTGTTTCAATCTGTTGGCGGCAACGCAGTAACAACCAGTGAAATCGCCAGACCATTTAAGGTGGAAGCAGGTAGCCTCTATCCGGTATTCGTAGAATTTGCTTCAACAAACATTCAAGAGAGCAATCATCTGACTGAAATCTATAACACGATAGCTCTTGAACTTGCTCGTATTATGCAACCAAGCATTACAATCGATCAAGCCAAATATGCACTTGCCAATTCAAGCAGCTACCAAGCTTTTAGAGATGAGCTTTTGCAGAACTTCTATTGGAAAGCGGATGACTACGTAATTGAGCTTACAATTACGTACAACGATACGAAAACTCAGCAGTATAAATTCAAGTTCAGTATAGATGCCAGCGAAGCTGCTGCTTTCAAAGGAAATATCGAAAAATCTCTGTTATGTGCAGTGGATGAATTCTACAGAGTTCCCACTAATTTATTCTACCCACAGAAAGATTTTGTCCTTGATGACGGTCAATAAGCAGTTAAACGACTCTGACTCGAAATAATGGGGTCTATTCCATCTCGCGGGTGCGAATGGGCGCACTGACCTCTTGTCACGAATCTACCTAAATCGTCGATTCGACAAACGATGACAGCGTTGGACAAAAATTTAGTCCTTCCGAGGCAGGAAAGGTCTTTCACCACAATAACCGCTATACAGACATAGCCAGAAGTGACCCTCATTACTGCTGAGGGTTAGGGCAGAAAACCCTCATTTGAAATGAGGATAACACGATTACGGAGGAACTCAGCCATGCCAACACTTGAATGGATTGGAAAGAGCAAGGTGATCAATCACCATCAGGACGTGCCGTTTCGGGTGTTGGAGCGCAAGTACAGCTTTGACGAAAACGGACAGCACAACGAAGATAATGGCAGCGAAAACATGATCATCCGGGGCGATAATCTGGAAGCCCTGAAAGCGCTGCTGCCCCGGTATGAGGGGCGCGTCAAGTGCATCTACATTGAAATTAAGACGCAAAATTTGATACAAAGCACAGCGGCCTGACCAAAGGGGTGTCGCAGGGGTCAAAGGGGTGTCGGTTTTCAGGAACCGGCGCTGTTTTTTTGCGCAAAACGCAAAATATAGCTTGACAATTTTCGTGGCTACGATTATTATATGGATGAAGCGATTAAATGTGGCCACAAAAAGAGATGATGGATATGCGAGGTCGTCCTAAGATAGATGACGTAAGAGACAAATTGTACCGAGTGCGGGTCAACGACGAGGAGGAACAGATGTTAGGATACATCTGCTCCGCTATCGGAATAAAAAAATCCGACGTATTCAGACGAGCGCTGGCGCTATACTATCAGAACGTTCGTCTAAACGAATATACGCCGGATGGGCATGAGGAAGAGGGCTGGACAACAGACCACATTTCCTTAAAACGCATAGTGGATTGTCCGCACTGCGGGTCGCCCAACAGAATTGACCTGAGCGATGATTGTAGTGAAAGCTCCTATGAAAGGCAGATGGGCGAAGAAATCCTCTATGAATTTGACATTGAAGATTGCGAGTGCTCATCTTGTGGGAAGCTCTTCAGAGTGTCGGGCCATATAAGCGAATACCCTGTTGGAGCGTTCGATTCGGAAGAAATTAAAATATCACCACAATAACGGAGGTACAGATGGGAAAAAACAAGAAAAAAGAATACGTCCTGGACGCTGTCTTAGACGAGGAAACCTACATGGCCTATAAGAGTGGTCAGGTAATCGACAACAACGGTCTCCGCTCTCCCAAGGGGTCATATTGGCCTAAACAGCCCTCTTACAGGGAAAAGAATCATATCAAGGAACAATTAAAGCGGGCTGGCACGGACATGGCTGTTGGTGCAACCGACTATGTTGTCTTTGGCATTGGGTTGCCCATGGTGAAGCGCCTCTTCCATGAAGAGGTTTACCCCTTCCTTTCGGGGAAAGTCCATTCCTGGCTGAATCCGTCAAAAACAAAAGCGACCATCAAGGCGACTGAACTACTTGAAGCCGAGGTGGAAAACACAAACGTCATCAACCTGAGCGACTACAGAAAACAGGCGTAAATAATCAACGAAACTCCCTGCTACCGGAGATAACCTCCAGCGGCAGGGAGTCGTTTTCGTTTCTGGGGTCAGGCTTTGACTTCCTGCCCGTTTTTGAAGGTGAAGCGGATGTCGTCGGCAGCGTAGACGGTGCCGTAGTCCACCAGCCCGTGCCAGCTCTCCAGCGTGAATTCGGTCAGCTTATCCGGCATGGCTGCAAAGGCTTTCAGGAAATCCTCAATGCTGGCCCGCTGGGTCTGCATCTGATGGATTTCCGCTGTGACCGCGTCCAGTCGGGCCTTGGCCTTCTCGAATCGCTCGGTCAGGCCGTCGTAGCGTTTCTGGTATTCGGTCTGGTCGAGGGCAACGTGTGCGTTTTCGTAGATGCACTGCCGAACCATATCGGAGACCACCTGCGTTTCCTGCTGGAGTTCTTCCTGCTCTCGCTCCAAGTCGGTGGTGTCAAAGAGCAGGGCCATCATTTCCCGGCCATCCGCGATGACTGTATCCTTGGTGGCCAGGAGCTTATTTGCCGCTGACAGGAAAGCCTGCTGGATGATGTCATCGGTCAGGTGCGGAGTGCTGCAATGCTTGTCGCCGTCGAATTTGTGATTGCACTGCCAGATGACCTTCCGGTACTTGCTGTTGGAGTGCCATACCTTTGAGCCGTACCAGCTGCCGCACTCACCGCAGCGGATTTTACTGGAGAAGGTGTGGACGCCACTATGGTATTTCCGGCCCTTGCCGCGCTTCTCCATCTCACGCTGCACCATCTCGAAGGTGTCCGGGACGATGATAGCCTCGTGGTTGTCCTCCACATAGTATTGCCGGATTTCGCCCTCATTGACCTTCTTTTTCTTCGTCAGGTAATCGACGGTGTAGGTTTTTTGCAGGAGAGCGCAGCCCTTGTATTTCTCATTCGACAGGATGTTAACACATCCGCTGGCAATATTCAATTCACTTTGTAAAAGTAACTTCCGGTTTGGCCAATGTTTGTAAAACTTACTTCCGGCTTTTCACATGCGGCACTACTTTCCCGGAATTTAATCTTGCGAGGCTTTTGGAAACCCGGAAGTTAATCGTGCAAACTGGAAGTTACTTTTGCAATCCACCGTTTGTCGAAAAGCGTATCTATTATAGCATCTAAACGGAGAACTTTCAATAACAGTCGCAGAATATTCTTGCGTTTGCAGAGAATTATCTTGTTTTTTCGACAGGAACGTGGTATCATGGAAACACACTTATAAGATTTCGGCGAAACCAAGGCTCGATGTACAGGAACAGGTTTATTATTTTGGGGTGACCATTATGGAAGTAAGTTATAAAAAACTGTGGAAACTGCTTATCGATAAAGATATGAAAAAGAAAGATTTGCAGTCGGCGGCAGGAATTAGTTGGTCGTCCGTGACAAAGCTGTCCAAGGGCGAAACGGTCAGCATGGAAGTCCTTATGAAAATCTGCAAGGTTCTCAACTGCGACATCGGAGACATCATGGAGCTACTACCGGAGGAAGCTCCAGAATCCTAAAAGAGAGGTTTGTATGGCGAAAAATCAACGTGATTTTTTCAAGAAGAAAAACGAGTGGTCTGAAATTAAGGATACGCTTCTTAGATGCTACTTGCCCCAGTATTTCCAAAAGCTCCTTGTTTCAGGGAAGCCGATTTTCTATATTGATTGCTTTGCTGGCAAAGGCAAGTTTGACGATGGAAATGATGGCTCCCCACTGATAGCAATGCAAATCATAAACGAGCGGTTAGGCATGAGTAGAATATCCCGAAAGAACAATGCATTAGTGCCTTGCTTTATTGAGCTGAATCACGCTGCAGACTTGGAACAGAACCTGATGCTGCATCCTTATCAGTATGGGACACCACAGGTAGTTGACGGGAAATTCGAGGATAATATCCGTGGCTTATTAAAGGATAAACGCGGATACAATGTCTTCCTTTACATTGACCCATATGGAATACAAGCACTTGATTCGCAGCTCTTTGATGAGATTGGCACATACGGATTTCGTTCCTTTGAGATGCTCATCAATTTCAATTCCTTCGGTTTCTTCCGAGATGCCTGCCGTGTGATGAAGGTAGATATTTCTCAGGATGATGCCTTGATGGGCCTTGATGACTTGGTTGAATATGAGCCAACAACGGTAACAGCATCTCCTCAGTCAGAGAATTTGTTGACGCGAATCGCCGGTGGAAACTACTGGATGGATATCGTCAGGGATTTTCAAATGGGTCGCATCGACGGGTATCAGGCAGAACGCAGGTTATCAGCAGAATACAAACAGCACCTGAAGCAGAAGTACAAATATGTGTTGGATATGCCCATCAGACTGAAACCTGGTCAGAGGCCCAAGTACCGGATGATACATGTTTGCGACCATGAAGACGGCTGTTTTCTTATGGCTGAAAACATGCAGCGTCGAAAAGATGAGCTATTTGTCAACATCCAGCAAAACGGTCAATTGTCTCTCTTTAATATGATGAGCACCGTAACATCCACAGTGGAAAATGATATTTTGACGCAAGAAGAGATAGAACAGATGGTTCTGGCCCATATCCATCAAATGACAAGGGAGACACATATCACAGTTTTTCTTGCTGATTTTTGTAATGAATACGGAGTTATCTGCCCATTCAAAATGATATACGAGATTCTCACAAAACTCGAAAATGCTGGAACGATTGATATCGTAAGAGACCCAGCGTTAACAGCCGCAGGAAAGAAAAGAACGTTCTGGGAAGAGAAAGCTGGCCAGACCGTAATTGTTAGGAGGCGCACATAATGAAGCACGTAAAAGGATTCATAACGCGGAAAACCATGCTCTATGAGACGGGAGTGGAGTATGGCGATTACACCATGAATCATGTGCTCGGCTGTGCGCACGGATGCAAGTATCCTTGTTATGCGTTCCAACAGAAAAAACGGTTCGGTAACGTAAAAAGTTATGAGGAATGGTTACAGCCATATCTCGTTTCAAACACATTAGAGCTCTTGGACAAAGAAATCCCAAAGCTGAAAGACAATATTAAATCGGTACAGCTCTGTTTCACGACCGACCCTTTCATGTATGGATATGACGAAATAAGGAACATGAGCATTGCCGCCATTAGAAAACTAAACGAGGCAGGCATTATCTGTACTACATTGACGAAAGGCATCCTTCCGATAGAGCTGAAAGAATGCTCATTGAGAAACGAACATGGTATCACACTAATAACGCTTGATGAGGATTATCGACGTAAAATGGAGCCCGGAGCAGCCTCGTGTGAAGAGCGCCTCGCTGCATTACGGGCATTACATGATGCCGGGTGCAGGACATGGGTAAGTATTGAGCCGTATCCAACACCAAATCTCATAGAGCAGAACCTTCATGACCTGCTTGAATCCGTTGGCTTTGTTGACCGGATTATATTTGGACGCACGAACTATAGCAAAGAAGTGAGTGCATACACTGCACACAAACATTTTTATAATAAATGTGCTGCCGAGGTGGTTCAATTCTGCCAGGAGCGAAACATCAGCTATCACATCAAAGAGAAGACAATCACGGAAGAGTAATCTCCAGAGAAAGACACAGGAGGCAAAAACGCATGGCTGCTTTAGACGATTTGATTAGCCAGATTCCGGACGAGTCCCTGCGTGAGCGGATTCGCGCAGAGATGAAGCGGGCCAATCGCCAGAAGAAATTCGGTCTGGTATTTGAAGAGCATCTGCCGGAGGCCACACCGCTTTACGATATCCCGGTAAAGCGCGGTTCCGTCGTGGCCACGAAGGACGGGCAGGTCACAGACATCTACTATGTAGAGAAAATCGAGGATGGACAGGCTGCCTGTTTCCACAAGGCGACGAAGGAGCGCGTCGTGCTTCCTGTGGATGCGCTGGTTTGCGTGGCCCAATTCGGTGAGCCCATCTATCCCTATCTGCAGCCGCTGGATACCGTCTGCAATGCGCCGGACAGCGACCTGTGGCACACGCTGATTGAAGCGGACAACTACCATGCGCTCCAGCTGCTGGAGTACCTCTATGCCGGAAAGGTGGATTGTATCTACATCGACCCACCCTATAACACAGGGGCGAGAGACTGGAAATACAATAACGACTATGTGGATGGCAACGATACCTATCGACATAGCAAGTGGCTTTCCATGATGGAAAAGCGGCTGCAGCTGGCGAAAAAGCTGCTGAATCCTAATGATTCTGTGCTTATCGTGACCATTGATGAAAAAGAATATCTGCACCTCGGCTGTCTGCTGGAGGAGATTTTTTCAGAAGCGCGGATGCAGATGGTAACAAGCGTAATCAGTGCAAAAGGCGTTGTCCGTACCGGCCAGTTTTCCAGAGTTGAGGAATATATATTCGTGATTGAATTTGGCTCATCCTCTCTGGTTCCCGGTATTTATAATATGCTTGATAACGAAGTAAAGAAGGAGTCCGAAAGAAGCATTGAGTGGCTGGGCTTTCGGCGCAGAGCTCCTCAAGCCAAAAGAGAATCAAGGCCAAACCAGTTTTATCCTGTATTCGTTCATAAAAATGATGGGACAATTCACTCCATAGGCGATGTTGTAAAGGCAGGAATTGATAGAAACTCGATTGAAATTCCGGACGGATGCATTGCATTATGGCCGCTAAGCAAGGATAGCGATGAACGGCTTTGGAGTTTAGTTCCAGAACAAGCACGGCTTAATCTGAGTAAAGGCTTTTTGAGAGTGAATAATTGGAGCTCCAAGGAAAAGACTGGAACTGTTTATTATTTACCTTCTGGCACGATTCGAGACATTGAGACAGGTAAAGCGGTCATTATCGGTCGAAATCCTGACGGTTCGGTGATTGCCAAGTACACTGACGAAGGAGTAACGCCGCCAAAACGCGTGTGGAACATGAAAACACATAATGCTGAAACTTACGGCACAAACGTACTCAATGCTATGATAGGTAAACGGTTTAACTATCCGAAATCCCTGTATGCCGTTCAAGATACCCTCCGCTTCTTCGTTGCCAACAAGCCCAACGCCCTCATCGTGGACTTCTTCGCGGGCTCCGGCACCACGCTCCATGCGGTCAACCTGCTGAATGCCGAGGACGGCGGCCACCGCCGCTGTATCCTGGTGACCAACAACGAGGTATCGGCAGACGAGGCCAAGACCCTGTCCGCCCAAGGATACCAGCCCGGCGACCCGGAGTGGGAACAGTATGGGATTGCCCGCTATGTGACATGGCCGCGCACCGTCTGCTCCATTGAAGGGCATGATGTGAACGGGAAACCGCTTAAGGGCGACTACATCACCAGCGGAGAGGAGCCGATGCATATGGCAGACGGCTTCAAGGCGAATGCTGCTTTCTTCAAGCTGGGCTTCCTCGATAAGAATGCCGTGGCGCTGGGCCGTCAGTTTAAGGAATTGCTTCCAGTGCTCTGGCTGAAGGCCGGTGCTCATGGGCCTTGTCCTTCGCTTGAGGAGGCAGCAGAAATGCCTGCTATGCTGGTGCTGCCGGAGAACCACTTTGCTGTGCTGACCAACGAATCTCAGTATGAGACGTTTGCCACACAAGTGAACATCGAGGATGCCATTACGACGGTGTACATCGTGACCGATTCCGAACCGGGCTATCGGGAAATGATTTCCGGCCTGCATGCCGAGGACACCTATCAGCTTTACAGAGACTATCTGGATAACTTCCGGATTAACCACGGAGGACGCTAAGATGAAAGTAGAATTGTTCCCGTTTCAAAAGATGGCACTGTTCCAACTGCGGAGAAAAACCGCAGAGGCACTTGGTTCCTACCAGCGCACCCATACGCCGCAGGTGCTTTCTTTCACCGCACCCACCGGTGCGGGTAAAACCATCATTTTGGCGTCTCTGATTGAATCCATCTATTTTGGTGATGAAGAATATCCTGACCAACCGGACGCTGTCTTTGTGTGGCTCTCGGATTCTCCGGAGCTCAACGAGCAGTCGCGCAGCAAAATCGACCTAAAGGCGGACAAGATTCGGCTCGACCAGTGTGTGACTATCACCGATGAATCCTTTGACCAGGAAATGTTGGATGATGGGCATATCTATTTTCTGAACACCCAGAAGCTCGGCAAAAGCAGCAACTTGACAAAGAAGGGCGACGGACGCACCTTCACCATCTGGGAAACGCTGCAGAACACGATGGACGAGAAGTACGACCGCTTGTACTTCATCATTGACGAGGCCCACCGTGGCATGCAGGGACGCGCTGCTGCGCAGGCCACCACCATCATGCAGAAGTTCCTCAAGGGCAGCCGGGAAGACCGTCTGGCTCCCGTTCCCGTCGTGCTTGGCGTGACCGCTACGCCGGAGCGTTTCAACAATCTGGTGTCCGGGACAGAGTCGACCATCCAGAAGGTCATCGTGTCCGCCGACGATGTTCGGGCATCCGGTCTGCTGAAAGACAGAATCATCATCGCCTATCCGGAGGATGCCTCCGGAAGCAAGGATATGGCCGTGTTGCAGGCTGCCGCTGATGACTGGAAGCAGAAATGGGAGCACTGGTCTCAGTATTGTCAGGAGCAGCACTACGCCTATGTGAATCCGGTTTTCGTGATTCAGGTGCAAAACCAGACCGGCAGCGGTATCTCCGACACCGACTTAGATGACTGCCTCAGGAAGATTGAGGAGCGGACAGGCTTCCGCTTTCAGGACGGAGAGGTCGTACATACCTTTGGCCAGACAACCAGCACCATCCAAATCAATGGAGTCGCAGTAAGATATCTGGAGCCATCCCGCATTGCAGACGAGAAAAATGTCAAGATAGTTTTCTTCAAGGAAAATCTGTCTACCGGTTGGGACTGCCCCCGTGCTGAAACCATGATGTCTTTCCGTCGTGCTACAGACGCGACTTATATTGCACAGCTCCTAGGCAGAATGGTCAGAACGCCCATGCAGATGCATATTCAGGTGGACGATGTTTTGAACGACGTGCACCTCTACTTGCCGTACTTTGATGCCCAGACCGTTGAGGATGTGGTCAAAGCACTTCAGAGTACCGAGGGCGGTGAGATTCCTACCGATGTTATCGGCGACTCCTTTGAGAACAGTACCATTGAAACGTGGACTGTCCGGCCTACCAGACCGGCTCCCGCCCAGCGTCCCGCGAGGCCGAAGCCGCAGGTTCCCGGCCAGATGTCTTTGGGAGACAGCCCTTCCCCTGAGACCGGCAATGAACCTTCCGCGCAGGAGGCGACGCAGCAGACGCCCTCGCAAAGTGGTAGCACCTCATTCGGCGCACCAGCGGCACCTGCTTCCGGTACCACGGATACCATGCGCCCGGTTAGTGGCGTGAGCACCGAAACGCCTGCAAATGGAGCTGCTGCAGGGGCAGAGCCTTCCGGTGCAACGGAACCGCAGCCTGCTCCGGAAGACGTTCCCGAAGAGCCGGAGCTTGACCGCGAGGCTATCGTAAAGGCCATCAATGATGCCGGACTTCTGACCTACGATGTGCGCAGGGTCAGAATCAACGACTATCTGAAATCCCTGTTCAGCCTCACCCGGCTCCTGACGCAGTCCGGCCTTCAGCCCTCTGCCTCCTATGATGTTGTGAATGAAATCGTGGAGATGATTCGCACTTTCATCAAAAAGACAAAGGACGAGGGCAAATACGACGAACTGGCCACACAGGTGCTGCAGTTCAAGCTGAAAACGCAGACATTTGATGTGTTCGGCGAGTCTGTGGACGACCACGCGGAGATGGATTTGTTCTCCACCACGGACACCGACCTCGACCGTCAGTTCCGTCTTGCGGAGCTCAAGCTGGGCAATGAGGGTGTCGGCATCCGCTATGGCACCCAATACGCAGATGACGATAATCCTGCCGGATATAAAATCGACGTTATCATCTTTGCTGCCGACGCAGACTGCATGGATATGCTCCATAACTATGCCCGCAGTCGCTTCCACGATATAAATGACGCAAATCGCCGCCGTATCACCGGCCTGACTGAGCGGTACCGGAAGAAGTATGACAGCATCGTTTCCGATGGCGACATCATCAGTAAGCATAACTTCCGGCTGCCGGAGACCATCAGCATCGAGCGCAGTAATGTCGGCGAGGCTTATACCGACCATCTGTTTGTGGACAATGCGACCGGCAAGGCGGTCATCAACCTGAACAATTGGGAAAAGGCTGTCCTTCAGGCCGAACGTGGCCGATCGGATTATATCTGCTGGCTCCGCAATCCGCCGAGGAAGTCATGGTCACTGTGCATCCCCTATGAGCAGAACGCGGAGAAGAAATCGATGTATCCCGATTTTTTGATTATCCGGAAGGACGAGATGGGCTTTGTCATTGATATTTTGGAGCCTCACGATGGCACCAGAACGGACAATCTTGGCAAGGCTAAGGGCTTTGCTGAGTATGCCCGTCAGAATCCCGGTGTCGGCAGGCTTCAGCTTATCCGACTGCTTAACGGGCGCATCAAGAGACTGGATATGTCCCGCAGCGCCGTCCGTGACCGCGTTTCTCACGCGATGTCCAATGACGAGCTTGACCATATTTTTGATGAGGATGGATTTTTTGGTTAAAGGCTGGTGAAGCAGAATGTACGACGAGAACATCATATCCCGGATGAACGATTATCTTCACAAGGCCGCGCAAGCACTGGCGTCGTGGCTTTCTGTGATGCTGCCCAAATCCGGCGAAGACTGGTGGGAGGAGTGCGTACTCTCCAATCTGAGTTATCCCCAGAGAGAGCTCATTGAGAAAAAGGATCTTTCCAAGCTGGAGGAATTAGACCTTGCAGCGCTTCTTCGTGTTGCCAACAAGTCTTGGTACACGATGCGCGGCTACGCCTATCTTCCGACCAGTGAGCGGGAGTGCATCCGCGATATGATTGGCGTCCGGAACAACTGGGCGCATGTCAGCGCGGAGCTTCCCGGCAAGGATACCATCGTATCGGACATTGAATGCCTCATCCGGTTCTTCACCCAGATGAACCGGAGCGGACTGATTCCTGATTTGGAACAGTTCAAAGCAAGGGTGGAGCGGCCCGAAGCATTTAAGGATGAAACACCTCCGCAGCCAGTGCTTCGCCCAACCGTTACCGTGCCCAAGCAGGCAGATGTCATCGTGGAACCGGAGGTTGTGCAAGAGAACGATATCACAGAAAGAAGCCTCGTTTACATCGTCGGCAGCCCGGACACCAAGGGTATGGTATTTTCTGTTACGCAGCTTGGCGACACCAAGAAGTACGAGGTGTTCGTCGAAGGTGCGCTAAAGACCTATTATGAGGGTCAGATTGCGCTGGTGAGCAGCACACCTGAATATGAGTGGGTGGATTCTGAGACCCTGCGAAGCTACCTTTCTGCCTACCAGATTAACAATCCGTCTGCCGGAAATCTGTATTCCCTTAATGCTGCCCGTATCGATTTCGTGCCCTATCAGTTCCGACCGGCATTGAAGCTGATAAAGGCAGACGAACCAAGAATTCTGATTGCAGACAGCGTTGGTGTCGGTAAAACCATCGAGGCCGGTCTGATTATCAAGGAGCTGCAGGCCCGCTCCGATTTGGAAAACATCATGATTATCTGCCCGAAGCCGCTTGTCGCAGACCGCAAGTGGGAAAATGAGATGAAGCGCTTTGACGAGGAATTCACGCCCTTGGATGGCGATACTCTTCGGCAGATTATCTCTGATACCGACCGTGACGGCGAATGGCCTACCCGCTATGGAAAGGTCATCGTCCCGTATTCCATTCTGGATGCGAGGACATACCAAGGGAACCAATCCAAGAGCCATAAGAGCTTCGGCCTCCAACAATTAGACCCGGCACCGCATTTTGATTTGGTCATCATTGATGAGGCCCACCATCTGCGCAATGGCAGCATGGAGAAGGACAAGGCATTTGCATATAAGTGCGTCCACTACTTCTGTCAACACGCAGACGCTGTCGTAATGCTGACCGCGACTCCGCTGCAGACAAGTGACGACGACCTGTACACGCTGCTTAATCTGCTGCGCCCGGATGTCGTAATCGACAAGAAGAGCTTCACGATGATGTCGCGTCCGAATCCGTATATCTCTCAGTGCGCCCACATCGTTCGAGCTGCGAAGGAAAACTGGAAAGTAGAAGCACTGGAAACGCTGGATAGTGTTCTCACGACCCAATGGGGCGAAAATGTAATCGCAAACAATCCGGTATTTGAGCAAATCCGGAAGGTTCTCAGACAGGACACCATCACCCGTGAGGAGCGGGTAAAACTCATTACCGATATTGAGTCTCTCCATAGCTTCAATATGATGCTCAACCGGACGCGCAGAAAGGATATCCAAGATTTCTGCATTCGGAGAACGCATACGCTGGAGAGCGATTTTACTGACCAACAGCGGGAGCTCCATGATGCTCTCTTGACTTTTGAAGTCGCTGCGCTGTCCAAATTGCACGGTGGCCGTGGCGTCAAATTTATGATGTCAACGATTCGCCGTCAGGCTGCAAGCTGCATCTTTGGCCTTGCTCCGCACATTCGGGGTATCATTGACCGCAGATTCGAGCAGATGACGGACGACCCGGAATTTGATTTTGATGAAGGCGAGTTCAGTGAGATGGACTTGGAGACATTCCACTCCATCGCAAAGAACATTCTGGAAATGGCGGATAACCTGCCGGAGGACGACCCGAAATTCGATGGGGTGCTCCAGATTATCCGAGAAAAGCAGAAATCTGAAAATAATAAAATCATCCTGTTCAGCACATTCCGCTACACGCTGTATTATATCAAAAGAAAGCTGCGAGAAGCGGGATTTCGTGTCGAGCAAATCGATGGTAGCGTTAAAAATGATGACCGGCTGGATTTCCGGGCTCGGTTTGAACTCCCGAAGGATGACCCGGAAGCCATTGACATCATGCTTTTCACAGAAGTCGGCTCTGAAGGCTTGGACTATCAGTTCTGTGACATGATGATAAACTATGACCTGCCTTGGAATCCCATGCGCATCGAGCAGCGCATTGGTCGTATCGACCGCCGAGGCCAAGGGAGCGAAGTTGTAAACATCTATAACGTTATCACCAGTGATACTGTGGATGCTGACATTTATGACCGCTGCCTCTCTCGCATCGGTGTCTTTGAAGGGAGCATCGGTGAATGCGAGGAGATTCTCGGCGAAATCGGCAGGCAAATTGAGCTGATAGCACTGGATACCAGCCTTACGGATGCAGAGCGAAAAGCAAAGCTGGAGCAGATGGCCGATAATGAGGTGCGCAAGGCCCAGGAGCTGAACAAGCTGGAAAGCGAGGAGAAGGAGCTATTCGGGTTCGATTTGTCGAACTATACGATGTCAAAGGAAATTCAGGAGGCAGAAAGTCCCTTCCTGTCGGCCAGAAGCATTCAGCACCTTGTCGAGATGTATCTCAATCACCGATTAGGTGGTAGCAATTATATCCTTGGTGATGGTGCTCTGAAAACACTGCGCCTCAGTGCAGTGGCGCGTTCTGAAATCCTGTCTGACCTCAGAAATCTGACTGGCCTGCGGAACAGCCTGCGTAGGAAATGGGAGGTTTATCTTAAGGGCAACAATCCGAACCACCCGATTACTTTTGATTCAGAAGCTGCCGAGAAAAACCGAACCGCCTTTTTCGTTACTCCGGTGCACCCGCTGGTCAAACAAGCCGCATTCTATTTTGCCACCAACAAGCTCGTTTATATTCACTTGGAATACTACTCTGACGAGATTCCAGCCGGTGATTACCCGATGTCTATTTATGCGTGGGATTATGTTGGGATTCGTTCAAATTTCAAATTGGTAGCAATCTGTGAAGAGCCGAGAATTGCAGCAGAGCTCCCGGAATACATCCTGACAGCTGCCGCAGTTGACTATTCTTCAAAGCTAAAGCCGGAGGCATGGGATGCTTTGGAGGAACACCATGTCCGGATGTGGCAAGCTGAGAAAGCCCAGCATATAGAGTCTACAAGGCAAGTCGCTCGCTATAAATTAGAGAGCTTAAAGAACAATTACCGAAACCGGAAATTGCTCTTGGAAAGAAAAATTGCTGAGGCCGGGGATGAACGAATTGCAACTATGCATCGCTCTGAATTGGAAAACGCTACACAGCGTTATCAGCAGAAGGTTTCAGAGATTGAAGCGAAGATTGCGAAGGCAGATATACATACTACGTTGATTGCAAACGGGGTTATCACGGTAAAGTAAAGAGGTGAGCGCTTTGAATATAGCTGATGAGATTCTCCAGAATCAAGATAGGGACGGCATGCTCAGGCGGTCGCTCGAACGGATAATTCAGCTCTATACCGATAAATCACACTTTGTCTACGAACTGCTCCAGAACGCGGAAGACGCAGGAGCTACCGGAATTCGGTTTGTCCAATACTCTGACAGGCTTGAAGTGATGCACGATGGAAAATCCTTCACTACGGAGAACCTGCAGGGCCTGTGCGACATAGGGCAGTCGGACAAGGTTAATGATTTAAACCAGATTGGCGAATTCGGTGTCGGCTTCAAATCAGTCTTTGGCATATGTGAAACGGTCAGGCTGTATAGCTCGCCGCGCAAAAAGGAGCTGGCAGAAAATTGCCATCCCTTCGCTGTTGAGATAAAGGACTTCACGAAGCCCGTAGATATCCTTGCCGTTGATGTTCCGGCTGGCTATACGACCCTCTTCGTGTTCCCATATAGCGTTGGATTCCAGTTTTCGGGATTTAAAAATCTGGCTGCGCTGAATGAAGCTATTACAAAGCGACTCAAAAATCTCGGAGTGACTACGCTCCTTTTCATGCGGCACCTCGAACTCATTGAGTACGAAATCAAGATTCCGGGCAAAGAAGCATCAGGGGAATATTTACTGGATGCTGAGCCGGTAAATGATCACTGCACCCGCGTGTCGGCAATTGAATCCGAGGATGATAAGACGGACGAGTCTCTGTCATTCATCAAATTTTCGATGCCGATTGATTCGATGGTTTCTACCCGTACAATTGACGTTGCGTTCACTGTCGCAACAGACAAAGAAGGAAAAACCACTTTCCAAAAAGCAAAGAATCCGTATATCTCCGTTTACTTCCCGACAGAGACCGAAAGCAAACTTGACTTCATTGTCCAAGGCCCGTTCCGCACTACTCCAAACCGGAGCAGTGTTCCTGCCGATGAAGAGGAAAACGAGGCTCTGGCTGAACAAACGGCCAAGCTCCTCAGGCAGAGTGTCCTTGAGCTGCGCGATATGGGGCTCCTCGACTTGAGTCTGATTCGGATTCTGCCTCTTGATGAGGACGACTTTGATGTCTATCCGCTTTTCTATCCTTTATACGAAGAAATGCGAGATTTGTTTTCGTCGGAGCGCGTTTTGCCGGTTAAGGATGGGAAGGGCTACACTAAGGCTGCCAATGCAGTTATTGCGAGAAGCAGAGAAATTGCAGAGCTATTGCCCAGCGAGTTAATCTCGGAACTTATTAACGGCAAAAGACATTATGAATGGCTTCCGGTTTCGTTGACGGAGACAGGCCCGTACAAAGATGTGCTCTCTTATTTCTCCAGCATTTTGGGAATAGAGGTTATCCGTCCGGAAGACCTTAGAAGCTACTTCAACGACAATCACAGTTTTTTGGAAAACCGAGATAATGACTGGCTCGTTAGGCTTTACAAGCTGTATGAGACTGTCCCGAATATTTTCTCCGAATCAAATTACAGAAATATTCTCGACGCTGTGATTGTCCGCACAGCATCCAACTGCATGGTTGCTCCATACCGAAAATCGCAGTCTTCTTATTTGCCCAATGTATTTCTTCCGTCGAAGAAGGCGATGCAGGCCGAGGTAGAATTTGTCCATCCATATCTATTTGAGAAGTGCCGCGCCTTCTTTGAAAATGTGCTGCACCTGAAGACGCCCAACGAGTACGAGCACTTTGTAAAATCTCTTGAAAAGCGGTATGCTGGTACAGATTTTAGCGGTTCATTTGAGGAGCACGTACAAGACATTCACGCCCTTGTCAAGTATCTCAGGAATTCTGACTACGAGGCTGACCTGAGACAGATTGTTCGGAAAGCGTTCTACATAAAGTGCAGGTCAGGAGGAAAGGCATACTGGGCACGGCCACATTCAAAGGTTATTCGGTTCCCTCAGTCCGAAACCGGTCTAATGCTGGAGCAATACTACAAAGGCATTGCGCCGGATATCTACTTTGTCGATTTTGACGCATACCAGTCAGCCGGAATCACCTTTGATGACCTACGGGCGCTTGGCGTTACAGACAAAATCATCACCGGGGACGAAAAAACCTGGGGTGAATACTATACCGGCAATCCTGGCCGACAGCCTGAGTGGAGAACGACCGGAGACTTTCGCTGGAAACTCGGCATTGATAAGTTGGAAGAGGCCCTTCTCTACATCTCCCAGCATGCGAAAGCTAAAGACGCCTTAATAAAATCACAGGTGATTTTTAAGACACTGCAGGAGAACATGTCCCGCCTTGTTGGTACGGTTTATATCGGCGGAGGAACGCCAAATAAATATGACGAGCCTGCAGATGTAATCCATACTCTGAATAGGGATGGGTTTAATTGGCGTTTTTCTGACTGGAACGGAAAATGGCTCTATACTGAGTCTGGGGAACTGGTCTCGCACAAGGCTATATCAAAACACGATTTGAACAAGGCACTATACGGAAAAGTTAGCCTCGATTCAAATTTGTACGACATTCTGGGCTTTAAGAAAGGGAAAATTGACCAGCATGAGGCCATTGTGAAGGATTACGATGCTCTGCCGGATGAGAAGAAACAGTCCTACTTTGAAATTGAGCTGGAGCGCCGCTTCCACATTACACCTGAGCAGCTCAGTCGTGAATTTGGTGGTCTGTCTCTACAGGAAGGCTCTTCTGGTCAATCTGAGGAGGACGAATTTGAGTTCCCGACCGGTTCCGTTAAGAACTGGGAGGCGCTGAAGAAGCATGCCGCTCAAATACTGTCCTATGCCAGCCCAACCGTATATGCGACTGTCGTCAGGCGTATCCGCGTCAGTCGACCGCAAGACGATGTCCGCGCATACCTGATGAATATGTATCGCGTAAACTCGTCTTATCGGTATGCCTGCCAGCTGTGCCACAAGCCGTTCTCCAATGTGGAAATGTGCCAGCTGGAACAGAAGCCGGATGTAGAGCTCGACCCGTTGAATGTCTGCCTTTGTCCGAATTGCGCCGCAAAGTTTAGAACGCTGCGAAATGATAAGTATCTGGCAGACCGGCTCATAGATTCTATCCTTGATGTGTCGGAAAATGAGATTGAGGAGAACGACCACGTTTCAGTTGCTATCAACGACTATGATTTCTGGTTCACACCTACTCATATCGCGGAAATTATAGAGCTTCTTAAGCTGAAGAAAAAAGCTGCAGAGGAGCGCAAAGCCCAACCGCAGACTGCCAGTAAGCCCAATGCGAAGGTAGTGGCAAAAACGCCGGAGTCGAATAGAGCTGCACCTGTGCAGCCTGTTAAGGAAGAAACTCCACCTTCTACTCCGGAGCCGGAAGAGGAAGGACTGCAGAGCGATACAAGCGCATATGGCGAGCTCATTGGTAGACGGGTGTTCCACAAATCGAAAAAAGCATACGCTCGTGTTGTTGGATGCGACGGAGAGTATGTGGTCTTGAATTTCGAGAGTGGGGATAAAGCCGGTCAGGATGTCAGGTATAACCTGACCATGTGCTTGAATAATGGTTGGATTGAAGTCGTCGACTAATACTTTTTAATTTTGCCGGAACCATTTAATTTTGGCATACATTTTAATTATTCCTTGAGCCAGCTGTGCTGGAGCCCAGATGTCAGCATCGGGCACACCATGGCTGTGCTCTGACGGGGCAAATTGAACACCGACAAATACAGCGAAAACCGCAAGAAACGCCTTGTTTCCTGCGGTTTTCGCTATTTTTACACTTTTCCGGCGACCGGGCTTGTATCAAAGATTACGTCTTTATAGATCCGCCCTACAACACCGGCAACGAGGGCTGGGTCTATAACGATAATGTCAATGACCCGAAGATCAAAAAATGGCTGGGCGAGGTTGTCGGCAAGGAGGGCGAAGACTTGACCCGCCATGACAAGTGGCTGTGCATGATGTACCCGCGCTTGAAGCTGCTGCAAAAGCTGCTGGCAAACGACGGAGTTATTTTCATCAGCATTGATGATACGGAGTATGCCAATCTCAAGTTGATTTGTGATGAGATTTTCGGCAGTAACTGCTTTGTTTCCAATATTTCCTGGCAGCGTACATATTCCACCCGCAATGACTCCAAGGGTATTGTGAACGAGGTAGAACATCTTGTGGTGTATAGCAAACTGCCTGATTGGAACCCGAACAAACTACCCCGCACAGCGGAAATGGATGCAAAATACAAAAATCCAGACAATGACAGAACACTCTGGCGAACAGATAACGCGTTTGCACCGGGAGCTGCCACGCATCAAGGTATGGTTTATACAATCCAGCATCCGTTTACAGGGAAAATGTTATATCCGAGTAACGGTGCTTGTTGGCGCTATCAGCAAGATCAAATGTTGGAAATCATGCGCGGATGGTGCGGATACGAACTCCGCGATTTGAATGACGCACATGAGCGTGCTGTTGTATGCGGCGTTCCGGAAAGCGATGTGCGACAGGGCGTACAGGCAATCGTTCTTTCTGAATCACTCGAAATATCCGCGCAGAAGGCACAGGCGGTATACTCTGGAGTTTGGTATCGACACTTTTCGCAAATACTCTGCAAACGCAGCACAGATACTTCCACCACTTAAAAAATGCGTAGATCAGCATATTGAATTAGCCGTCAACATATTCAAAAAAATCTGGTCAGATGACACGCTTGACATTAATATACGGCTGTTTATTGCTTATATCGTGGAAGAGAGAATGCGCGCGTTTGGTGACCGTTGGATGGCAGAAGGAGAAATCGAAAATATAAGGCAGTGGGAGAGCAAAAACACACTTGATTCCACACTTTCAAACAACTATGGAAGTTGCCTTGAATTTTTTGTTCAAAATGAGCTTGTATATGCAAGCAGTTGGACAAGCTATGGAAATCCGCGAGAGTATACTTTATTCCCTTCTCTACAGGAACTCCTTTTTAATTGTCCCCATAAGATTATGGAGGAATTGCAAAAAGTCAAAGATGCCTATCATTTGGATTTACCATTTTGAGTTTTAAGAAGCCCAGCATCGCGCCGTTTGGCGTGATGCTGGGCTTCTTACTTAATTCCATTCCTCAGCCAAGAGAAAATCGCGGATATTTCGGTGCTTGATCCCGTTTCGGCTCATATCGAACTCATCGAGAGAAACAACGTACTTCGGGAAGTTATCGCGGATGTTGTCATACGCGCCGAACTCGCGGTTGACCGTTTCGTCGGAGGCGAGCAGATAGCACACCTGAACATACAGCTTTTCGCCGCGCTTGTCGCATACAAAATCAATTTCCTTATCGCCCGTTCTGCCAACGGTCACTTCATAGCCCCGGCGCAGCAGCTCCAGATACACGATATTCTCCAAAATGAGATTGATGTCCCGCATATTGCCGCCGAAAACAGCCTCGCGGATGCCATGATCGGCAATATAATACTTCTCATTGGAGGCAAGGATCTGTTTGCCCTGCAAATCTTCCCGCTTCACCTGGTAGAACAGGTACGCCTCACAGCAGTATTTGATATAGTTCAGAATTGTTTCCGGGGCGACGGTGCGCTGCTCGTTTTTCAGGAACTTTGCAAGAGAGGTCGCCGAGAAGGTCGTTCCCACATTGGCGATCACATAGGCAATGATCCGTTCCAGCAAATCTACATCCCGGATTTTATTCCGCTTCACGATGTCCTTGAGTTGGACAGAGTTAAACAGATCGTGAAGATATTGCTTGGACGGCGCATCCGCATAGCGGAGGTTTACGAGGTAGGGCATTCCTCCGGCAAGCAGGTACTTTTGGAAACACTGCTGAATGGACGCATCAGGCGCAATCGAACGGTACAGCTCCATGAACTCCCCGAATGAAAACGGATAGATCACAAACTCCACATACCGCCCGCCCAAATAGGTCGCAAGCTCACCGGACAGCAGCTTTGCATTGGAGCCGGTGATGTAGATGTCGCAATCCAGCGAAACACGGAGAGAGTTGATGCACTTCTCCCAGTCCTTGACCTCCTGAATCTCATCGAAAAAGAGGTAGACCTTGCCGCCGATCTCCTTGGCGCGTTTGGTGATCTCGTCGTGCAGCGCCTGCGCAGTTTGCAGGTGGGAATAGCTCATATCCTCAAAATTGATGGAGATAAACTGCGTCCGGCTGACGCCGGACTCCGCAAGCTCCTGCTGAATCAGCTCCAACATGACTGACTTTCCGCAGCGGCGGATACCGGTCATGACCTTGATCAGCTCCGTTCCGATAAACGGACGGATGCGGCTCATATACAGTTCGCGTTTGATCATAAAACTTGACCCTCCTTCTGTGGCTGGCCACAGTATATCACATTTACGATTGAAACTCAATGGAGAAATTGCAAAAATATAAGTTATAACTGATAAAATACAAAATTCGACAAATGATTTCAGATAAGGCTTTGCTATTCAAGCAAAGCCTTGCAAAGGTAAGATTCTACCCTTTATTGGTACACGAAATGCCGTTATCACAAGGCGGAGTGGCAAGATAGGCAGGAAATCCAAGCGACGTACTGACGATATTTTTCTCCATATTCGCCCCGAAATGCAGCAGAAAATGAAACAACCATCGGCATATCCGTTGGACGGTCATGCCGATGGCTGTGTGTTCCATCAGAGCTTTCATTCGATTTTTGGGGGGCGGTAGTAGTGTGTCATTTTCGCGTCTGCAATCCGATTTTCCATACACCATTTTTACACCATTTCGGCGTGGAGTAGTATGGAATTGCATGAAGTTATATAGTGGACATTTGTGCAGAAAACACGCTGAAATCAGGAATTATCGGTATTTATAGAGTAATATTGAGATATAGGATCGGGGGAATCGCCCTCGATTCCTAATTTCATTTGTACTCATTCTCCTTAACGGAATATTTTGACTGTCTATCATTATACCCAACCAGCGCACTGCGTGCAAGGGCAGGGCGCGGCCATGCTCATAATTTTGCGCAATTCTACACATTTTACCTGTTTTGACCACCGGTTGTTCTTTATTTTTCCACATTTATGCCTTATAATGTTAAAAGGTTAAATCAAAATACCCCCGTACCGGCCCTGTCCGGCGCGGGAAAACATAGAGTAGGAGGGCATAAAACCCATGTCAAATGAGAAAATTCTGGTTGTGGATGATGATAAAAACATCTGTGAACTGCTGCGCCTGTACCTGGTCAAAGAGGGATACGGTGTGACCATTGCCAATGATGGCACTGCTGCACTGCAGGAATTTGATAAGCTGCACCCGGACCTTGTGTTGTTGGATGTGATGATGCCCGGCATTGATGGGTGGGAAGTCTGCCGCAAGATCCGCCAGAACAACCAGACCCCCATCATTATGCTGACGGCAAAGGGCGAAACCTATGATAAGGTTCTGGGCCTGGAACTGGGTGCGGATGATTACATCGTAAAGCCTTTTGAAACCAAGGAAGTGACAGCCCGTATCAAGGCTGTTCTGCGCCGCTGCGGCAGCAAGGACGAAGAAAACAAAGGCGTTTATGACTTTGACAACCTGCACCTGGATATGAACCGCTATGAGCTGAAAGTGAAGGGTAAAGTGGTGGATGCGCCGCCCAAAGAGTTGGAACTGCTGGCCTGCCTGGCTGGGCACCCCAACCGGGTCTATACGCGTGACCAGCTGCTGGACGAAGTGTGGGGCTTTGAATATTATGGCGACTCCCGCACCATCGACGTCCATGTTAAGCGCCTGCGCGAAAAGCTGGAGGGAGCCTCGGAACAGTGGAACCTGAAAACCGTGTGGGGCGTTGGTTACAAGTTTGAGGTTAAAGAATAATGTGCCGCGCCAAAAAAGAAGAGAATAACGGGGCAGCCCCGCTGCGCAGCGTAAGCGGGGAAGTGTTTGCAACCTTTGCCTCGCTGCTGCTGGTGGCGCTGGTGTTGATGTGCATGCTGCAAACGGGGCTCTCCTGCGCGTACTTTGCCCAGGAGCGCAAAAGTTCCCTGACTGCCGTGCTGGACGGTGCTACTGCCATGGCGGAGACCTATGCTTCGGAAGGAAACATTGTGACCCTGCCCGGCGGGGACAATGAGTTGGTGGAGCGAGCCAAGACCGGCTTTGAACTGTTCAATACATCATCGGACGCACTTGTGTTTGTGGCAGACCGGGATGGCAACATCCTGATGCACACCGGCAAAGATGTAGCCGAAAGTGCAAAGATCCCGCAGAACTTGCAGGAAGAGATGGACAGCGGCAAGGATATCTTTCTTATGGGTACCATGGACGATACCCTGCACGATAAGTATTATATTGCGGGCCGCCGCGTGAATCTGGGCGGCAGCGAGGGTTATTTGTTTGCTGCAACACCGGTACATGCGCTGGCGGTCTATATCCGCTCCATCCTGACGATGCTCTTGCTGTCCTCGGCGGTCATCCTGATTGTCTGCGGCATTTTGTGCATGGTGCTGGCGCGGCGCATTACCTGGCCGATCGAACAGATCAGCCAGGCCGCCAAACGGCTGGGCGGCGGCGATTTCACCGCACGCGCCCCCGTAACTGGCTGTCAGGAGCTGGCGGATTTTGCCACGACCTTTAACAACATGGCGGGCCGCCTGCAAAACATTGATAACTCCCGCGGGCAGTTTATGGGCAACATTGCCCATGAACTGCGCACCCCCATGACCAGCATCAAGGGCTTTATTGACGGTATGCTGGACGGCACCATCCCGGAAAGCGAGTACAAGCATTATCTTGGCGTGGTATCGCAGGAAACCGGCCGCTTGGCCCGGCTGGTGCAGAACATGCTGGATATCACCAAACTGGAATCCGGCGAGGTGAAAGGTACTCCCAAAAATTACGATATCTGGTCCACCGTTACGGACGTGGTGCTTTCGGATGAGCGCCGCATTGAGGATGGCAAGATCGATATCCAGGGCCTTGGCCCCACGGGCACCATGGTGTATGCCGACCCGGACTTTATCCATCAAGTGGTCTACAACATTGTGGATAACGCCATCAAGTTTACCCCGCCGGATGGCGTTATCAAGTTTGATATCCAGCAGGAAAACGACATGGTGCGGGTGACCATCGAGAACACCGGCGACGGTATTGCGCCGGATGCCCTGCCCTTTGTGTTTGAGCGCTTTTATAAGGAGGACCGCTCCCGCGGCCTGAACACCCGCGGCAGCGGCCTGGGGTTGCATATCTGCAAGGTGCTGATCACCCTGTCCGGCGGCCAGATCAAGGCCGAAAGCGAGATGGGCAAATGGTGCCGCTTCACCTTTACCCTGCCTGCAGGCAAAACCGAGTAACAGCCCCAACCCCGGAATCGGATACCCGGCGGCAATAGAATTGAAAAGGACCAAAGCCATTAGCTGAAGAGCGTGCGGCTTTGGTCCTTTGTTTATGGCCTATCTTGTGCAAAGAGCGTGGTGTGTTCCGGTGTGCTTCGCCTTTGCCGCAGCTGCCGGGGCAGTGCTTAAGCCGCAAGGCGGGAATTGTGCGGTGTTGCCTTTAGTTTGGGGCTGCCCCAGCGCCGGATAGAAAGCGCGCACGGGGCTGGCCGACAAAAAGGTACAAAACGTGGGACGATGCACAAGCACCGCCCCACGTTATTTTATATTGGCAGAAATAAGATCAGAAATAGCACTTGATGTTGAACTTATCCACGTTCTGCTTTTCTTCCACCACCAGTTTTTCATGGTTGAAGTCAAAATGCACGCTGCGGCAGTCATCCGTATTGCGGGTCAGGCGCAGCAGGGTGTCCACGCGCTTCTGCTCGTCCTTGGTATAGAACAGGTAGCTGGCGCCTTCGCGCTTGGCGCGGCCGGTGCGGCCGATGCGGTGGGTGTAATGCTCGTTCTCTTCGGGCACATCATAGTTGATGACGGCGTCCACATCCGAAACATCGATGCCGCGGGCGGCCACATCGGTGGCAACCAACACATTGATCTCGCCGGCCTTAAAGCGCTGCATGATGCGGTTGCGTTCCGCCTGGCTCAAATCGCCATGCAGGCAGTCTACATTAAAATGCAGCCGGGCCAGCTGGTTTGCCAGCATGCCGGTGTTGTACTTGGTGTTGCAAAACACCATTACGCGCTTGTAATCCTTGCTGATGATGATCTGGGCCAGGTCAGCCAGCTTGTCGCGGCCGGTGGTCAGCAGCTTGTACTGGGCAATTTTGGGGCTGGATTCCTGCACCGGCTGAACGTCTACTTCGGCGGCGTTGTGCTGGTACAGCCAGCCGATATCCAGTACCTCGCGGCTGATGGTGGCGCTGAACATGGATAGGGACTCTCTGCTTTTCAGCAGGTCAATGATGCCGCGCACATCCTTGTAAAAGCCCATGTTCAGCATTTCGTCGGCTTCGTCCAGCACAATGGTCGTCACCTGCGAAAGATCCAGCGCATGGTGGCGGTAGTGGTCCATCAGGCGGCCGGGGGTGGCAACCACGATCTGGCAGCCGGCTTTCAGCTGTTTCTGCTGCTTTTCCAACCCGGCACCGCCGTACACGCACACCACGCGGATCTCCGGCAGAAACTGCGCCAGGTTCGTCAGATCCTGTGCAATCTGCTGTGCAAGCTCACGCGTGGGGCTGAGCACAACGGCCTTGGGCGCACCTGCCGGGAAACCAGCGGCCTTTTGCAGAATGGGAATGCCGAACGCAACGGTTTTGCCGGTGCCGGTGGGGGCCTTGGCAATCATATCATGCCCGGCCAGCATCAGGGGAATGGCCTTCTGCTGGATTTCGGTCATCTCGGTATATCCCATTGCCTGTGTTGCCCGGATGATCTCCGGCCGCACGGAGGAATAAAGTTCAGTGAAGTTCATAAATTAGTGTACACCTTTCGTGTTAGTCAGGGGGTTAGGAGGGAGGAGTTAATTAGGAATTAGGAATGAGAAATTAGAAATTGGAATGAATGATAAATTTATATGTAGGGCGGGGTCACTGACCCCGCCGGGGAAAAACGTAAATACTCGCAATAAACGTTGCAAACAATTTGTAGGGGACGATGCTCGGCATCGTCCCGCGTGTTAGGCTTTGCTGCATATTTCACCCTGAACTATGCCGCGTGCCCCTACGGGTTACGGGCAACATATATGGCTTTCCGACTTTCCCGAAAAAACGCTTTTTCCCATTATAACAGCAAAAGCCGGGTGCGGCAAGTGCGCACCCGGCAAAATGCGGTGTGTTTTGCGTTTTACAGCTCACAGGAGGCAAAACCGTCCTTGCCCAGCACCAGAACACGGGTATAGCCCAGTTCCTTCAGCTGTGCGGCGGCTTCCTCAAAGCCAAAGGTCAGGGCCTTGGCTTCGTGGGCATCGGCGGTAATGGTCACATTGCCGCCCATGGTCAGCCATTCTTTCAGGATGGCCGGGGAGGGAAAGTAATCCTCGCGGAAACCGCGATAAACCGAGCTGGTATTCACTTCCAGCACGCAGCCAGCCTGTGCAGCGGCTTCCAGTGCCTTGTGGGCAGCGGCGGTGTAGCGCGGGTCGGATTCATCAAAAAACTTGCCGCGGCCGTTCACCTTTTTGATCAGGTCAAAATGACCCAGGATGGTGGGCTTTTTGGCGGCAACTGCGGCTACGTTGGCAAAATACGTTTCCACCACAGCAAGGCCGTCGCCGTCAAAGTCGTCCTGGATGCAGGCAGCCAGGTCCGCTTCGCGCCAGTCAATCTCGTAATATTTGCCGGTCTTGGGGCCCTTGACATAATGGGCGCTGCCGATCCAGTAATCATAGGCAGCCGGGTCGTCATCGCTGTACAGATCCCATTCCAGGCCGCACAAAATGTCCAGCTTGCCAGCATAGCGCTCTTTCAGCTTGGCTACCTGGGCGCGGTACAGCTGGGTGCGTGCATTGGTCATGCAATACTCAATGTCGTGCGGGGTGTGGCTGTGGCCAGAGAAGCCCAGCGTTTTCAGCCCGGCTTTCCAGGCGCTCAGGGCAAGCTCCTCCGGGGTGTTTTTGCCGTCACACAGCTTGGTGTGAACATGAACCGAACTGAGCAGATACTCTTTAGCCATTACTGCATCCTCTCCTGTTTCACTTTATGGTCAATAACATGGCGCTTTTCCAGCTCTTTGGTGATGTCTTCTACGGAAATGCCAAGTTCAATCATCAAAACCATCACATGGTAGGCAAGGTCGCTGATCTCGTAAACGGTTTCCTCTTTGTCGCGCTTGCTGCCTGCAATGATCACTTCGGTGGATTCCTCGCCGACCTTTTTCAGAATCTTTTCCAGACCCTTATCAAACAGGTAGGTGGTGTAGCTGCCCTCTTTGGGGTTGGTCTTGCGGCCTTCGATCAGCTCATACAGCCCCTGCCAGGTGAACTGCTTCAGCTCATCGGAAACATAGACCGGGTTAAAGAAGCAGCTTTCCGCGCCGGTGTGGCAGGCGGGGCCGCTCTTGATGACATCCACGACCAAAGCGTCCTTATCGCAGTCTGCGGTGATGGAAACCACGCGCTGCACATTGCCGCTGGTTTCGCCCTTGCGCCAGATCTCCTGGCGGCTGCGGGACCAGAACACCGTGCGGCCCTCGGCAATCGTCAAAGCCAGAGTTTCGGCGTTCATATAAGCCAGGGTCAGAACCTCTTTGGTGTAGTGATCCTGCACAATGGCCGGAATCAGGCCGTTGGCATCAAATTTCAGAGTTTTGGAATTTTCGGTGATTTCCATGGCGAACTCCTTATCTAAAACGGCGAAAGGCTGGGGACACTCTGCCGGGCCGCAGATTCATGCGAACCGCACAGCCGGATTCCCAAAAGATTCCCCATTCTCAGTAAAAAATTATAAGTATAGTTTAGCGTGTTTTGCGTTGTTTGGCAAGCCCCAATTATATGGGCTGCTTTTGCCTGTTATACCCGCATCTCCACGCCGTTTTCACGCAGGTAAAGCTTCAAATCGCGGATGTCCACCTGCTTCGTGTGGAAGATGGAGGCTGCCAGCCCGGCGTCCACGCGGGGGTGGTTCAAGAACAGCTCCTTGAAGTCATCCATCTTGCCAGCACCGCCGGAAGCGATGATGGGTACAGCACAGCGCTGGGCCACGGCGTCCAGCAGCTCCAGGTCAAAGCCGTTCTTTACGCCGTCCGTGTCAATCGAGTTGACAACCAGCTCGCCCGCGCCGTTTTTCACGCCATGCTCCAGCCAGTCCAGCGCGTCAATGCCGGTGTTTTCGCGCCCGCCTTTGGTGAACAGCTTAAACTTGCCATCCACCCGCTTGATGTCCGCCGAAAGCACCACGCACTGATTGCCGTAACGCTGGGCAGCGGCGGAAATAATGGCCGGGTTCTTGATGGCACCGGAGTTGACACTTACTTTGTCGGCACCGCATTTCAGCACCCGGTCAAAATCTTCCAGGCTGCCGATGCCGCCGCCGACCGTCAGCGGGATAAAAATTTCGCTGGCAACGCGGCGCAGAATATCGGTAAAAATCGTGCGGCCCTCCACGCTGGCGGTGATATCATAAAACACCAGCTCATCAGCCCCGGCCGCGTTGTAATAGCGGGCCATCTCGACCGGGTCGGCCATATCCTGTAATCCGGCAAAGTTGACACCCTTGACCACACGGCCGTCTTTTACATCCAAGCACGGGATAATGCGTTTGGTAATCATGCGCCCAGCCCCCTTATTCCTGATACAGTGCCACAGCCTGTTTGAGGTCGATGGCGCCGGTGTAGATGGATTTGCCCAAAATTGCGGCGTGGCAGCCCATGGCCTGCAGCTCCGCCAGCTCTTCCATGCGGGCAATGCCGCCGGATGCTGTGATCTCCAGGCCGGAAATCTGCAACAGCTCACGGTACAGGTCCATGTTGGTGCCCTGCATTGTGCCATCGCGGGAAATATCGGTGGCGATGATCGCCTGCACGCCAGCTTCGGCACAGCGGCGGCAGAAAGCAACGCCCGGTTCGGGGGTGACTTCTTTCCAGCCGTTCACAGCCACAAGGCCATCGCGCATGTCCACGCCAACGGCAATTTTGGGGCCGTATTTCTGCGCCATGCGGGCGGTAAAATCAAAATCCTTTACGGCAATGGTGCCCAGGATGCAGCGTCCCACGCCGAGGGAAAGATACTGTTCAATGCGGGCTTCGTCACGGATGCCGCCGCCGACCTCGATAAACAGCCCGCCCTGCTTAGCAATGGCGGCAATGGTGGTCATGTTGGCGGTGGTGTCATCCTTGGCGCCGTCCAAGTCCACCACATGCAGGTACTTGGCCCCGGCGGCAATAAACTCCCGTGCCTGAGCAGCGGGGTCTGCATTGTAAACGGTCATCTGGTCGTAATCGCCCTGGTACAGGCGCACGGCCTGCCCGCCGCGCAGATCAATGGCAGGATATAACTTCATGGCTGCACCTCACAATTCTGCAAAGGCCCGCAGCATGCGCAGGCCGGTATCGCCGGATTTTTCGGGGTGGAACTGCGTGCCGTATACCAGGCCGCTTTTCACAGCGCCCGTTACCGGGATGCTGTACTCACTGGCAGCCAGCGTGTTGGCGGCACAGTTTTTGGCGTAAAAGCTGTGCACATAATACACATACTCACCGGGCTTGGTGTACTTGAACAGCGGGTCGTTTTCCCGCCCCGGCACAATGTCCAGCCGGTTCCAGCCGATGTGCGGCACTTTCAGGCTGGGGTCTTTCAAATCGTCTGCCAGCGGGCACACTTCGCCGGGAATCAGGCCAAGGCCGGTGTGTTCGCCGTACTCATAGCTTTTTTCAAACAGCAGCTGCATGCCCAGGCAGATGCCCAAAAGCGGTTTGTGCTCCACTTCCTGCTTGATAACGGGCACCAGGCCGGTGGCTTCCAGCTTGGCCATGGCATCGGCAAACGCGCCCACACCGGGCAGAATGATGTGATCCGCCGCGCGGATGGCGGCAGCATCGCGGGTCACTTTGGTTTCCAGCCCCAGGCTTTTCAGGCTGGAAGCCAGACTGAACAAGTTGCCCACGCCGTAATCAATAATTGCGATCATATACGTTCCCCCTTTTTGTATGCTGCTGTTGCAGCGCCCCTCTTAATACCTGGGGTTAATGTAGCCCCAGGGCCAGCCGAACCTCGTTCATTTGGATCTGGTCCGTGTCATATTGGTAAACCGTTCCATCGGCAAAGGTATAACGCACAAAAACGCCGGTGGGGTTTTTGGCGGTCTCTTCGGGTATTTCCACTTCCCACAAGTCCAGCACCGCGCCGCTGTGGTAGCGGACGGTGAGCGGCTCCCCCTGCGGGCAGCTTGGCTGCACTTTGCCCGCCCCGGCGGCGCAGATCAACCGGCATAACCGGCTGCTGGCATCCGGGTCCAGGGAGGAGGTTTCGCCGTTGCGGGTCAGCGCAGCGCCGATCTTGCCCGCGTTTTCCACACTGGCGGCAAAATCGGTGGAAAACCTGCGGTAGCGCTGGTGGTAACGCGCCGCCCAGCCAATGGTGCCAATGCAGATTACCAGAACCACACAGGCCGCCGCCAGGAACACCGCCCCGCCCCAGCCACGCCGCCGTTTGCCGGGTTTAATTCTGTCATACAGGTTCATGGTGTTCCCTCCTGATACAGTGGGTCCAAAACCCATTTGAGCGGGTTTTCGTCAATGTATTGCACAATGGCCCAGTAATCGGTTTCAGTGCGGATGATGTGGTCGTAGAAAGAGCGTTGAAATACGGAATGCCCGGCCCAGTGAGCAACGCGCCCTTTGAAAATGCGGACAACCTGGGAAATATTTGTAGGGGACGATGCTTGCATCGTCCCGTCCGCTTTGGGTTGGATGCCCACCAAAAAATGAATATGGTTTGGCATAATTACATAATGCAGCAAACCATCCATTTGCAATAATGCCTGTTCAGCAATGCGGCCCAGCGGTGATAATTCAATATGCACATCAGGGTTGAGCCCGTCATGCGGGCCGATGCGAGCATCGGCCCCTACAACTGAACCAAGGTTACATACACGGTTTTGGGTGCATATGGTAACAAAATACACGCCGTGGGCACTGTAATCATACCCCTTTAACCGGGTTCCCTTTGCGGTCTGGTAATTCCGTCCCCATGCCACTTTACCCCAAAGGCAACACCGCACAATTCCCGCCTGACGGCTTAAGCACCGCTCCGGCGACTGCGGCACGGCATCTGCGTTGCCAAAATGCTCGATAATGTCGGGTTGCGGTACC
>OGXZ01000089.1_pt1 | contig 46010 bp, 38 predicted proteins | sample 1576431 | NCBI WGS metagenome assembly OGXZ01 (sample SAMEA3541590, study PRJEB24748) | human gut metagenome | biome: human gut; feature: human-associated habitat; material: faeces | place: China | collected 2012
TAATATAATAGAATGTGAGGAATTTATTATGGAAAAGACGATGGACAAAATCGTAGCACTTGCAAAATCAAGAGGATTTGTATATCCGGGTTCTGAGATTTACGGAGGTCTTGCAAATACATGGGATTACGGAAATCTTGGTGTAGAGTTGAAGAACAACGTAAAAAGAGCATGGTGGCAGAAATTTATTCAGGAAAACCCTTACAACGTAGGTGTTGACTGTGCCATCCTTATGAATCCACAGACATGGGTTGCATCCGGACATCTCGGAGGATTCTCTGATCCGTTAATGGATTGCAAAGAGTGCCATGAGCGTTTCCGTGCAGATAAGATCATTGAGGATTTTGCTGCTGAGAAAAAGATTGAATTAAAAGGTTCTGTGGATGGCTGGACACAGGAAGAGATGAGAGATTTTATCGAAGAACATCAGATTCCATGTCCTACATGTGGCAAACATAACTTCACAGATATCCGTCAGTTTAACCTGATGTTTAAAACATTCCAGGGTGTTACCGAGGATGCGAAGAACACTGTATACTTAAGACCTGAGACAGCACAGGGTATTTTTGTAAACTTCAAAAATGTACAGAGAACCTCCAGAAAGAAGATCCCATTCGGAATCGGACAGATCGGTAAATCTTTCCGTAACGAGATCACACCGGGTAACTTCACATTCCGTACCCGTGAGTTCGAACAGATGGAATTAGAATTTTTCTGTGAGCCTGGTACAGACCTTGAGTGGTTCCAGTACTGGAGAGGTTTCTGCCGTGACTGGTTACAGACACTTGGTATCAAAGAAGACGAGATGCGTCTCCGTGACCATTCACCGGAAGAACTCAGCTTCTACAGCAAGGGAACAACCGATATCGAATTCTTATTCCCATTCGGATGGGGTGAATTATGGGGAATTGCTGACAGAACAGACTATGACCTGACACGGCACCAGAATACTTCAGGACAGGATCTCACTTACTTTGATGATGAGAAGGGTGAGAGATATGTACCGTATGTTATCGAGCCATCTCTTGGAGCTGACCGTGTGGTACTTGCATTCTTATGTGCTGCTTATGATGAGGAGAACATTGGTACAGAGGAAAAACCGGACATGAGAACCGTGCTTCATTTCCATCCGGCACTTGCGCCTGTTAAGATCGGTGTACTTCCATTATCCAAGAAGTTAAATGAGGGCGCTGAGAAAGTATATGCACAGCTTGCTAAGAAATATAACTGTGAATTTGACGACAGAGGAAATATCGGAAAACGTTACAGAAGACAGGATGAGATCGGAACCCCATTCTGTGTTACTTACGATTTCGAGTCTGAGACAGACGGAGCAGTGACTGTCCGTGACCGTGATACGATGGAGCAGGAGAGAATTAAGATCGAAGATCTGGATGCATATTTTGCAAAGAAATTTGAATGGTAAGAGTTCCATAATATGGAATAGAATTTCAAATTGTGAAATGTGTACAAAAAATCGTAGAAAACAGAGAAAAAAGTTGTTGCCTTTTGGTGAATGTGTGGTATTATAAGTATGTGCGTTTTGGAAAAACGTGCATACTTGTGACAGAAATAGAAAGATCATCTTTCTATTTGAATAAAAGTTACAGTATTTTATATTAGGAGGAATTATAAAATGGCAAACAAATGGGTTTATATGTTTAGCGAAGGCGACATGACCATGCGTAACCTGCTTGGTGGTAAAGGTGCCAACCTTGCAGAGATGACAAGCATCGGACTTCCTGTACCACAGGGATTCACAATCACAACAGAGGCTTGTACACAGTATTATGAAGATGGACGTAAGATCAACGACGAGATCATGGCTCAGGCTATGGAAGGCGTTAAGAAAATGGAAGAGATCAACGGAAAGAAATTCGGAGATCTTAAGAATCCATTATTAGTATCTGTTCGTTCAGGTGCCAGAGCTTCTATGCCAGGTATGATGGATACTATCTTAAACCTTGGTTTAAATGACGAAGTAGTAGCAGCTATGATCGCTGGTAACCCAGATCCAGCATTCGAGCGTTTCGTTTACGATTCCTATAGACGTTTCATTCAGATGTTCTCTGACGTAGTTATGGAAGTTGGTAAGAAATATTTCGAACAGCTTATCGACAAGATGAAAGAAGAAAGAGGCGTTAAATTCGATATCGACCTCACAGCAGCAGACTTAAAAGAATTAGCAGAGCAGTTCAAAGCTGAGTACAAGAACCAGTTAGGAACAGACTTCCCTTCAGATCCTGTAGAGCAGTTAAAACTTGCTATTGAAGCTGTATTCCGTTCTTGGGACAACCCACGTGCAAACGTTTACCGTCGTGACAACGATATCCCATATTCCTGGGGAACTGCTGTTAACGTAATGCCAATGGTATTCGGTAACTTAAATAACGAGTCCGGTACAGGCGTTGCATTTACACGTGATCCAGCTACAGGTGAGAACAAACTTATGGGTGAGTTCTTGATCAATGCACAGGGTGAAGACGTAGTTGCCGGTGTTCGTACTCCAATGCCAATCGCACAGATGGAGCAGGAATTCCCAGAAGCTTACGCTGAATTCTTAAAAGTATGTGAGACTCTTGAGAATCACTACCATGATATGCAGGATATGGAGTTCACTGTAGAGAACAAGAAACTTTACATGTTACAGTGCCGTAACGGTAAGAGAACAGCTCCAGCTGCATTAAAGATCGCTTGCGACCTTGTTGATGAAGGACATAAGACAGAGGAAGAAGCAGTATTAATGATCGATCCTCGTAACTTAGATACATTATTACATCCACAGTTTGATGCTGCTGCATTAAAAGCTGCAACTCCACTTGGAAAAGGTCTTGGAGCATCTCCAGGAGCTGCTTGTGGTAAAGTTGTATTTACAGCAGAAGATGCTGAGGCTTGGAATGCAAGAGGAGAGAAAGTCGTATTAGTACGTCTTGAGACTTCTCCAGAAGATATCACTGGTATGAAGGCTTCCCAGGGTATCTTAACAGTACGTGGTGGTATGACATCCCACGCAGCCGTAGTTGCACGTGGTATGGGTACATGCTGTGTATCCGGATGTGGCGATATCGCTATGGACGAAGAAAATAAGAAATTCACATTAGCTGGAAAAGAGTTCCATGAAGGAGATTACATCTCTATCGATGGTACAACAGGTAACATCTATGATGGAGCTATCAAGACAGTTGATGCTACAATCGCTGGTGAGTTCGGTCGTGTTATGGCATGGGCTGACAAATACAGAACATTAAAAGTTCGTACAAATGCAGATACTCCAGCAGATGCTAAGAAAGCTCGTGAGCTTGGTGCAGAAGGTATCGGACTTTGCCGTACAGAGCATATGTTCTTTGAGGAAGACAGAATTGCTGCATTCCGTGAGATGATCTGCTCTGATACAGTAGAAGAAAGAGAAGCTGCTCTTGAGAAGATTCTTCCATATCAGCAGGGAGACTTCGAAGCACTTTACGAAGCATTGGAAGGTAACCCAGTTACAATTCGTTTCCTTGATCCACCTCTTCATGAGTTCGTTCCAACTGAAGAAGCAGATATCGAGAAACTTGCAAAAGCTCAGGGTAAATCCGTTGAGACAATCAAGAACATCATCGCTTCTTTACATGAGTTCAACCCAATGATGGGACACAGAGGATGCCGTCTTGCAGTTACTTATCCAGAAATTGCTAAGATGCAGACAAAAGCTGTTATCCGTGCAGCTATCAACGTACAGAAGAAACATTCAGACTGGACAGTAAAACCAGAAATCATGATTCCACTTGTATGTGAAGTAAAAGAGTTAAAATATGTTAAGAAAGTTGTTGTTGAGACAGCAGATGCTGAAATCGCAGCAGCAGGCGTTAAATTAGAGTACGAAGTTGGTACTATGATCGAGATCCCAAGAGCAGCTCTTACTGCTGATGAGATCGCTACAGAAGCTGATTTCTTCTGCTTCGGTACTAACGATTTAACCCAGATGACATTTGGATTCTCCCGTGACGATGCTGGTAAGTTCTTAAATGCTTACTATGATACAAAGATCTTCGAGAACGATCCATTTGCAAAACTTGACCAGAACGGTGTTGGTAAGTTAATGGATATGGCAATCAAACTTGGTAAACCAGTAAATCCAAAACTTCATGTTGGTATCTGTGGAGAGCACGGTGGAGATCCTTCTTCCGTAGAATTCTGCCACAAGATTGGTTTAGACTATGTTTCCTGCTCACCATTCCGTGTACCAATCGCTCGTTTAGCAGCAGCTCAGGCAGCTATCAGCAATAAATAAGAGTACTCATTCTTTGGAGAAGGTTGTGTATAAACAATAGATTTGTAGAGGCAGATCTGTTGTAGAAATCCCCCATTAGCGGAAGCTGATGGGGGATTTTTGGTAATAGGTATCTTTGGATGAATGTAATTTTTAAGGATTATATGATAAATATTTTGGCAGAGGAATTTCTATGGATAAGATTTTACGAGAGAACCAACCGAAGAGTCTTTTGAGAATTTTACAGGAAAAAAATGAATATATCAGTGCTCCATGCAACGGAAACGGAACCTGTGGAAAATGCGTGGTGCGTTTTCAGAGCGGAGCAACGGAACCATCGGTTCGTGACAGAGAGATTTTTTCGGAGAAACAGTTGACAGAGGGGTACCGTCTTGCATGTCAGTCTTATCCGACCGAAGTGTATGAAATTGAGATTCCACAGAAAGAGGAAGAAATTGAGGTTCTTTCCGGGTGGCAGGAAGAAAAGAGATTATTCGGAGAGCACGGGAAAGCAGAAGACAGGACACATGGTGGAAACAAGGCAGAACAACCAGAATATGCAAGCTATGGAATCTGCATCGACATCGGAACAACGACTCTGGCGGCACTGCTTGTGAATCTGGAAACAGAGGCAGACTGTCAGACCGCTGTTTCTGTTAATCACCAGAGAGCTTATGGCTCGGATGTGCTTTCGAGAATTTCTGCATCTAATGGTGGGAAAAAGTGGGAGATACAGCGGTGTATCCGACAGGATCTTCAGAAACTGATCCGGGAGCTTCTTCAAAAAGAAAAGATAACGGAACAGCAGATACAAAGGATCGTGATCGCAGGAAACACAACGATGTGTCATCTGCTTCGCGGATTTTCATGTGAGACGCTGGGTGTGGCACCTTTCCTGCCAGTTGACCTTTCATGGATGGAAGGCAGTGCTGCAGATTTTCTTGGAATGAAAGAATTGGATACAAAAGTTGTGATTTTGCCTGGAATCTCAGCGTTTGTAGGGGCTGATATCATGGCTGGCATTGCAAAAATGAATATGCACAGATCCGAAGGATATCATTTGCTGCTGGATATTGGAACGAATGGGGAGATGGTGCTTGGAAATTGCCGTCATATGTATGTGACGTCCACGTCTGCAGGACCGGCGTTTGAAGGCGGAAATATTTCCTGTGGCATGGCGAGCATTCCGGGAGTGATCTCACATGTTTTCATGGAAGAGACAGGGAAAGCCGGATTTCAGGTGATCGGTGAAACAGATGGAGAAAATAAGAAACAGCAGGCGATCGGAATCTGCGGAACAGGTATGATCGATCTGGTTTATGAACTCCGGGAGCATCAGATGATTGATGAACATGGAACATATTCGGATCTTTATTTTGACACCGGATATGAGCTGGCAGAAAAAGTAAAATTCACACAGAATGACATCCGGGAACTTCAGATGGCAAAAGCGGCGATCCGTGCAGGAGTGGATATTTTAGTAAAAAAGGCGGGCATTACGTTTGACGAAGTGGACGACTGTTATCTTGCAGGTGGATTTGGAACAAAGATAGATATCAAAAAGGCGGCAGGGATTGGCCTGATCCCGAAAGAACTGGAGATGAAAACGATTCCGGCCGGAAATACAGTTCTTGCAGGGACAAAAGAGGTTTTACTTGGCAGAATTTCAAAAGAAGAACTTGAAAAAATCCAGACCATGGCAGAAGTCATCAATCTGGCAGAAGAAAATGATTTTGAGGAACTGTATCTCTCTTACATGGATTTTTAAGTGAATGACAGATAAAAATTCTTGTATTGAAAAGGAAAAATAAGTCTGTTATCATATAGTATATGGTATGTACGGAAGAAAAAAGATTTTGACAGGTGGCTGAAACCACTACAAATGGAGAAGGATTGGCACAAAGGTTTATGACAAGAAAACATACAATATTAATTGTGGATGATGCAAGACATAACAGGACTGCATTGCGGGAAATTTTAAATGACAATTATATCGTGCTTGAAGCAGAAAATGGACAGAATGCATTAGCAGTTTTAGAGGAGAAGTATCAGGCGGTAACTGTGATCATTCTTGACCTGATCATGCCGGACATGAGCGGACTGGAACTCTTAGAAATTTTTCACAAAGATGTAAGATATCAGAATATACCTGTGATCGCGATGCTGAGAGGCATCAATGATGAGATCGAGTGCAAGTGTCTGGAATACGGAGCATGGGATTTTATGCGGAAACCTTATGATCCGACGATCGTGCGTTTTCGTGTAAAGAATGTGATCGAGCGCAGTCAGATGAGAGTGGATGATGAATTAAAGTACCGTGCGGAGTATGATGTGCTTACCGGCATTTTGAACAAATCAAAGTTCTTTTATAATACGAGAAATATGCTGAATATTTTCGGTACGGAAGATTTTGTGTTCATCAGGATTGATATTGAAAAATTCCAGCTGATCAATTCCTTTTTTGGAATGGATGAGGGTGATAATTTATTAAAGTATATGGCAGATTATCTGCAGAATGTGGAAAAAGAATATCGTTATATTACTTATGGAAGAATTGAGGCAGATATTTTTGCGGTATGCTTTTCTTATGATAATGAGAAAGAGATCACAGACTTTGTGAAGAAATTCACGAATCAGATGGAAAAATATCCTCTGGATTTTGACATCACGCCTTTCTTTGGGGTATATCTTGTGAAAAACCGTGATCTTTCCATCAACGAAATGTATGACAAAGCCAATCTTGCATCCAAAAACTGTAAGGGAAATTATATCCAGAACTATTTCTTTTACACAAAAGAGATGAGCGAGGAGATCATCAAGGAGCAGCACATCATCAACAATATGAAGAATGCGCTGAAGAACGAAGAGTTTGTGCTGTATTTGCAGCCCAAATATGAACTTCAGCGAAATTCCATTGCAGGAGCAGAGGTTTTGGTGCGATGGATCACAGCAGATGGCAGGATGATATCGCCGGGAGAATTTATCCCGGTATTTGAGCGGAACGGTTTTATCCTGAAGCTGGATCAGTATGTCTGGGAAAAGACATGCCAGCTGCTTGCGGGATGGAGAGATGAGGGAAGAAAAATATTTCCGGTTTCCGTCAATATTTCGCGTGTAAGTCTTTATAATCCAAAAATTGTGGATGTGATCTGTGGACTGACAGAAAAATACAATATTCCACCGGAATGGCTGCAGTTAGAACTGACAGAGAGTGCATATACAGGAAACCCAAAAGCAATCAAAGAGATGATGGAACAGCTTCAGAAAAAAGGTTTTTCTATTTTGATGGACGATTTTGGAAGTGGTTATTCCTCGCTGAATGTACTAAAAGATATTGCGGTTGACGTCCTGAAAATTGATATGAAGTTTCTGGATGGCTCCGGAGATGATGGCAGGAGTGAAAACATTCTGGCATCGGTAGTCCGCATGGCAAAGTGGCTGAACATGCCGGTCGTAGCTGAGGGTGCGGAGCGCAAAGAGCAGGTATCGTTTCTGCACAGCATCGGATGCGAATATGTGCAGGGATTTTATTTTGCAAGACCAATGCCGGTAAAAGAATATGAAAAGCTGTTGTATGAACAGCCATACTTTGAAGATGATGAGACAAGGAGAACATCCAACGACACGAATGCCATCTGGACGGCGAATATGCAGATGGAAATGATTTTCTCCAACATGATGCAGGCAGCCGCAATTTATGAGTACAGCGACGGAAATATTGAAGTGGTGCGTGTAAATGACGCTTATTTTGACATGTTTGGTTATCATGACACAGACCGTGTGCACAAAGAGATTGAGGGATCCATTGATCATGTTGACAGAGAAAGGTTTATGGATACTTTTGCACAGGTTGTGGAGAATCAAAGCACTGCGGAATGTGAAGTGAAACGTTTTCTCGAGTCTGGCAGGGAAATCTGGATCAAGCTCCGCCTGAAGTATATTAACAGGGTAGGGGAACGCCATATTATTTTTGGCTGCATTGATGATATCACGGTCCAGCGGGAGATGGACAATGAACTTGCAAAGTACCGTCTTGCACTGATGGAAGAAGAGGTAAACGAGAAAACCATGCTTGTCGTGGATGATATGGAGATTAACCGGGCATCGCTGGAGAGTATTTTTGAAACAGATTACCGTATCCTGCAGGCAGGAGATGGGGAAGAGGCACTTCGTATTTTAGAGGAACAGAATTATAAAGTGGATATGATCCTGTTAGATCTGATGATGCCTGGCATGAATGGACAGACTTTTATGCAGGAAAGGAAGAATGATCCAAGGATCTTAAATATTCCGGTGGTGATCATCACGGCGGATGATACAACAGAACAACAGGTATTGACGATGGAATTAGGTGCAAGCGATTACATTGTAAAACCGTTTATTCCGGAGATCGTGACCAGACGTGTGCAGAATGTCTGGGATTCCACAAGGCGAAAAAAAGAAGTTCTGCAGGAGCATCAGAAGTAGTGGATAAGCAAAAAAAACTGCGTGTGTTTTATTCAGATATCAGTGCCTTGCGTGACAGATCAGATCAACCACAGTTGTGGGAGTTTTTGTGCTGCGCCAGACAACAGAAAATAAAACAATGTAAAAATGAAGATGACAGGCTTCGTGCCTTTGGGGCAGGTTTGTTATTGGAATACGGTCTGCGGCAGTATGGTTACACGCAGACAATACCTGTGGGATCGTCTGCTGCAGCAGAGTTGGAGCAGACCGGACAAACACGGTCTTTGCAGCAGGTAAGATTCGTTTATGGTGAAAATGGGAAGCCATATCTTGGGACAGGACAGGGAGAACGGCTTCCGCTTATGTTTAACCTCAGCCATTCGGGCATGTATGTGGCAGCAGCTTTTGGCACAGAGGATATAGGTGTGGATGTGGAGCTGATGCGCACCGGAAAACAGAAGATCGCACAGCGTTTTTTTGCAGAAGATGAGAGGAAATATCTGGAAAAATGTTGGACAGATGAGGCTTTTACCGGAATATGGACGAGGAAGGAAGCCTATATCAAGGCGGTTGGAACAGGGATCGCAATGTCTTTGGATTCTTTTTCCACGATGGAAGAACAGGTGGGAGAATATTATCTGAAAACATGGAATGTCAAACGGGATGTCTGGCTGTCTGTCTGCCGGAAAGGGAGTGCAATCGAACGCTGTCTGCCGGAGAAAATCGCATTAGAACAGGTGTTTTTATAAGAGACAGATCTGCAGATCATAATGAGAATGGTACAGGATCAGTACCGATAGAGATGGAAAATGGAGGTTGGGATTCATGTATGACGAGTTGACCGAACAGGACATAAAAAAAATGGAAGAAGAGATTGAGTATCGGAAGCTGGTTGTGAGAAAAAATGCGCTGGAAGCAGTCAAAGAGGCACGTGCACATGGCGACCTCAGTGAAAATTTTGAATACCATGCAGCAAAAAAAGACAAAAATCAGAATGAGAGCCGTATCCGTTATCTGGAGAAAATGATCAGAACGGCAAAGATTATTTCCACGGATTCTGCGGATGATGAAGTCGGAATGAACAATACCGTTACCGTCTATTTTGAGGATGATGACGAGGAAGAAACCTATAAAATTGTCACAACCATCCGCGGCAATTCCCTGAAAAATCTGATCAGTAACGAATCGCCTCTCGGAAAAGCATTGTTGGGACACAAAATAGGTGACCGCTGCGAAGTAAAAGTAAACGATAACTATTCCTATTTTGTAGAGATACGAAAAATCGAGAATACGGTGGATGATGGAACGGATAAACTGAGAAGTTTTTAATATATAAGAAAGAAGATTGAGGAACAAAAAGATGAGATTAACAGAATTATTAAACAAAGATGAAGTGACGATTTCCTGCGAACTTTTTCCACCAAAACAGGGTGCGCAGCTGGAAAATTATAAAAATATCGTAAAAGATATGGCGGCATTAAAGCCGGCATATATGAGTGTCACTTACGGCGCAACAGGTGGAACATCTGATTATACGGTAAAGCTTGCAGAGGAAGTACGTAACAATAACATTCCGGCGTTGGCACATCTGACCTGTGCCTCTTCCACCAGAGAAAAAGTGGCATCTGTCATTGAGGAATTAAAGGCAGCAAATATCGAGAATATCCTTGCACTCCGTGGCGATATTCCTGCAAATGCAGATTTTCCGCTGCCGGATCAGTACAAACACGCAAGTGAACTGATCGCAGATATCAAAGCACAGGGTGATTTCTGTATCGGTGGTGCATGCTACCCGGAAGGACACCCGGAAGCAGCAACGATTTTTGAAGATCTCGACCATTTGAAAGAGAAAGTGGATGCAGGATGCGAGTTCCTCACCACACAGATGTTTTTTGACAATAACATTTTATATAATTTTATGTACAAGGCATTAAAAAAAGGAATAGATGTTCCAATTGTAGCAGGTATTATGCCTGTCACCAACGCAAGCCAGATCAAACGCATCACATCTTTGTCCGGCAATATGGTTCCACCGAGATTTCTTGCGATCGTAGACAGGTTTGGAGACAACCCGGCAGCAATGCGTCAGGCGGGAATTGCATATGCAACAGAGCAGATCATTGATCTGATCGCCAACGGTGTCAATCATGTGCATATTTACACGATGAATAAACCGGATGTTGCAGGAGAGATTTTAGACAATCTTTCCAATATCTATGTGAGATAGTGGATATAAAATGATTGCTTAAAATGTGAAGAAAAATCAATATTTTTGAAATGACAGGATACCTCCTGAGCAGATACGGGTAACAACCCCGAACCTGCCGGGAGGTATTTTTGCGTACTTGAAGAAACAAAGTGCATTTTTCGTGCGGTCTGCTGCATAAAATATTCGTGTGACCATTGTGTGACCGGGGATACCTATAATAACACAAGGATTTATAAAAAATTCAATGGATGAGCGGAGGAGATGGAGAGTGAAGAAAAAATACATGCTTATGGGAATCGCTGCAGTATTGATCCTGGCAACGATGGTTGGCGGAACGCTTGCAGCTCTGAATACAAAAAGTGAAAAGGCAGTGGCAAATATTTCCATTAAGAGTGTGGGAGTCACGGTGATCGGGGATCAACCTGTGGCACTGGCAGACGGCGGGGAAAAAGAACCGGTTACGATCGTGCCGGGGGAAACGATCATCATGCCGAAGGCAGTACAAAACGATATCCCGGATGGTTATGATGTGTATGTAAAAGTAGTCATTTATCATGCATGGGATACAAAAAGCGGCGGACTTGTGAGTGCAGGGGAGGCGGATGATATCTATGTACATAATCAGGACTGGATCATCGGGTATGAGGATGATGAGCAGATGGTGATGTACTACACAAAGCCGCTGGCTCCAGAACAGACGACAACAAACTTTATGGACGGAATTTATTTTAAGGAATCTATGGGAAATGGATTTGCAGATGCAGTCTATACGTTAGAATACGAAGTTACGGCAGTTCAGGCGAATAACGCAAAAGATGCGATCGCAGCAGAGCTTGGCGTGTTCCCGGAGTTTGATGAAAATGGAACGATTTTGTCTGTTTCAGAAACAAGATAACGGTTGAAGGAGATTGGAGCATATGAAAATAAAAAACATAGCAGCCGTTCTGTTGCTTATTTGGACTTGTGGATCTTCATCGGTAGTCAGTGCGGCGGAAATTCAGACTGTGCAGCTGACAGAGGAAAACCAGCTTGTGTATACAAAAGATAAGGCAGAGCTTGCCGGTGCTTTTGATGGCATGGCACCCGGAGACAGCAGGACCGTTGTCATTAAAATTGAGAATCAAAACAGTCATAAGGCATCTTTTTTTATTTCGCAGAAGACAACGGATGCTTTGGAAGAAGCAGGAAAAGCGTCTGGTGGAGCATATGAGTTTCAGGTGGAGATCGGCAATGATACGAACAGGACATCTTTGCTGGATGCAGATGCAGGTGGTTATGCAGAAAATGTGGCAAGTGCCGAAGGTTTAGCTGAAATTACAGAACTGAATGAGTATCGTTATATGACAGCGCTGAATCCGGGGGAATCGGCGGATGTCTATGTGACGTTGACCTTAGACGGCGAGGGCATGGACAGTGCAAATGGGATTGATTATTCGCGTGCAGCAGGTGCGATGGAATTTGAATTCCGGGCGTACTATGCAGACGACAGAAAGCCGGTTGTAATCACAAATTATGTGACGGAGCACGGAAAAGACAATGTGGTGACAAAGGTTGTAAAGAAAGTGATTCCAAAGACTGTCACAGAACAGCTTGTTCCACTGGCAAATGGTGTCAGGACAGGAGATCCTCTGACAGTGACGGTATCTGCAGGAGTTCTGGTGGCAGGTATTGTGATTGTCGGGATTGCGGTGAAAAAAAGAAAGGTGGAGCGTGAGTCATGAAAAAAGTAAAAAAAATAATTACGGGCTTTCTTACGGTTTTTATCTTCATGGCGCTGGTGCTTCCAATGACAACGGTGAAAGCTTCGGAAGAGAAAAAAGTGGTGGAAAAAAGAATGTATACAGTGACATTCCGTGCAGGAAATATTGCTTGTTTTGATATAGATAAGATCACTGTTTCCGAAGGGATGGAAGTGACAAAAAATTATATTAAGGTAAAAGTTGCAAAGGGAGATACACTTGCTTTCACAGTGCCTGGCTGGGAAAGTGATGCAAGGCTGACATCATGGTTTTCTAACTGCCTGCACTATGAAAAAGAGGCAGCATATGGGTTGAAAGCTTTTAACGGTGTTGTGGGAACTGTGGTGGAGCGGAATACAGAGTATGTTTTGGATTATAAGCGTTTGATCGATCCGGTTTCCTATACGGTGAGTTTCATAGACAGTCAGACGAAGGAACAGATTGCAACTCCACAGATCATCTATGGAAATGCCGAAGAAACCATTATGGTCACTCCGGTGACCGTTTCGGATTATACACCGACGGAGAGCAGTAAAATTATAAAACTGGAAAAAGGGAAAGAGAACACGGCAACGTTTGAATACCGCTACACCGGGGCTGTGGAGACGATCACCAGCACGGTGACAAACGTGGTTCCGGGCACAACACGGACAGAGACAGTCGTAAGTGAGGTCGAGGAGACGGTCATCATTCCCGGAGCTGCCCAGCCGTCCGGTGTTACTGCAAATGTAGTAAATAATGCGTCAAATACAGCAGACAACCGCGCAAATGGTGGCGGTAATGCAGCAAATACAGCGGCAACGAATACAGCAAATAACGTGGCAGATAATAGTGCGAATAACGCAGACCAGAACGTAGACAATGGCAATGTTGAAATTCCGGAGGAGCAGACTCCGTTGGTCGATGGAGTTGTCGACATCGAAGAGAGCGAGACACCGTTGGCAAACACAGCAGAGGATGAGAGCACCGTTTCCGGCGATGTGGACGGGAAAGATGCCGACCTTGCAGCACAGGAGATCGATGCAGCATCTGTACCGGTGGCTGTGCCGGTGATCGGCGGTATTGCAGCAGTTTTTATTGCGGGACTGATTGCTTTCCTTGTATATAAAAATAGAAAAAGGTCGAAGTAAGCAGGATTTTTAGGTACGGTATTCGACTTTTATGGCAATGCATGCATGTTAGACTTACAGGAAAAATCTGGCAGTCAGAGCTGGAAAAGAGGAGGAGAACTGCATGCTGACGATTCGGACTCTGGGAAAATTTCAGATCAGGGATGAAGAACATATTGTGAATGAGGAAGAGATACGGTCTCCCAAAATGATAAATCTGCTGGCTTATCTGATTATTCACAGAAATCAGACACTGACTTTTTATGACATGGCAGATGCACTGTGGCAGGAGGAAGAAACGGGAAATCCGGCAGGTGCATTGAAAAATCTGATGTATCGTCTGAGAGTCTTTCTGAAGAAAAACTTTGGAGATGAGGATTTTATCCTGACCGATCATGGTTCCTACCGCTGGAATCCCAGACAGGAGGTGGCGGTGGATGCAGAACAGTTCGAACAAATGTTTGAATCTGCAAAGCAGAAAACTATTTCAGAGGGGGAGGCAATCCGGAAATTAAAAGCGGCGCTTGCACTCTATCAGGGTGATTTCATGACAAAAGTTGCAGATATGCACTGGGTGATGACGCTGAATACTTATTATCACTCTTTGTATTTAAACTGCGTCCGGTATCTGTGCGAATATTATGTCAGCACAGAAAAATTTGAAGAGTTAGAACAGCTTTGCAGTCAGGCACTTCAATGGGAAAGTCTTGATGAAGAGTTATATTGTTATCTGATTAGAGCATTGGCAGGAAAAAATAAAATTGGTTCCGCCCTGGAAGTTTATGAGAATGCCTGTCGGACGTTGCAGCAGCAGCTTGGAATTTGTGGACTGTCAAAATTAAAGGGCGTTTATGACAAATTACTGAGACAGAATAAAAGCGGAAATGTGCAGGGAATTGCACAGGTACATCAGGATATTGCAGAACAGAATCCAGCGGGAGCGTTTTTGTGCGGGTATCCGGTCTTTCGGGAAATTTGCAGGCTTCAGGTGAGAAAGACAGCGCGTTTTGATGAAAATGAATATATTCTGCTTCTGACCTTAAAGGCGGGGGAGCATACCGGAAGCAGAGTCAGTGATGTAGATCTGTTCCGCATCCGCAATGCGATGCCGCATCTGGCGGAGACATTGAAAAAATCGCTCCGTCCAGGGGATGCAGTGGCACAGTTCAGTGATTCGCAGTATGTGATTTTGCTTTCTGCATGCACTTATGAGGGTGGAATGCTGGCCGCAAACCGGATTATTTCAAAATTTTATCAGGATCATAAAGTTTACCGGAATCTGAAAATCAAGATCCATATAGAGAAAGTGAAAACAGCGGAACATATTTTAAACAAATACAGTGGATGAGATCTTTGGAAGAGAAAACAGTAGATCAAAGGGCAAAAGTAAGGAGGATTCTATGAAATTTGCAGCGAGTGTAAAAAAAGTGATAGCATTCCTGTTATGTCTGGCTTTGCTGACATCCGATGTGACCGTCACCAATGCGACAAGTGTAGACACCACGGATGTTTTTACGGAAATTTCCACAGAGATGTTGAATGAGACGAAAAATGCAGGGCAGGAAAGTACCGGGCAGGAAGGAAATGTGTCAGATCCAGATGGAACAGGAAATACAGAAAAAGTCAGGAATACAGAGAACAGCGAGAGCACGAAAGTGACCAACAACATCGGGAATGCAATAGGCACGGAAGCAGTCGAAGGCACGGAAGCAGTCGAAGGCACGGAAGCAGTCGAAGGCACCGAAGCAATCGAGAACACAGAAGTGACCGATGACACAGAGAGCACTGAGGCGACTGAAGCAATCGAGGAGACGGAGAACACAGAGGAGACAGAACAACCGGAATTAAAAACCGTCTTCGACTATTCCAATGACGCAGTCCGCGTGGTCGTGACACTTTCGAATGAGACCGATCTTCCGGCAGGCGCAGAGCTTGTCGTGGCACCGGTAGCCGTCACAGCAGAAATGGAAGCATCCATCGATAAAGCGATGGAGGGCGAGTCGAAAGAAAAAGAAGAGGTTGTGGCGTATGACATCTCCTTTGTAAAAGATGGAAAAGAAGTGGAGCCCGGGGCAACCGTGCAGGTGCAGTTATCGCTTGCGCAGGTGAAAGAGGGCGATTCGGCGAGCGTGTATCATTTTGATGAGACAAAAAATGAGATGTTGGATATGAATGCGAACACTTCTGCCGACGGCGAGGTGACATTTGGCACGGATCATTTTTCAAAATATGTCATCGTCAATCATGGAGATAACAACGTGACCGTGACCATCGAACATTATGACAACAGCAAATATCAGGCGCAGGATGAGCAGAGTGCAAAAATTTACAGCGATGATGTCTGCACGATGGCACCGGGAGCAAAAATCAGCGACTACAATAAGGCGTTAAACTGGGATGTGGATCATGTGCAGGTAAACGGAGAAGCATTTTCCCAAAGTGAACTTGAAAACATTGAGATCCATGAGGACAGTGTTGTAAAAGTTTTTTATCAGGCAAAAAATACGGACTATATCGGTGAGGCATCGTTTTATGACTACGAGGTGATTCCTTATGACAAAGCCGGACAGCAGAGGGCGGATCTGAGTATCAATGCGGATTCCAACTATCCGTCTGAACAAAAAGACAACCGTTTCACGGTCGGAACGGTATCTCAGAATTTAAGTGAAAATCAATATGACACCGTCACGAAAAAAACAGGTCAAAACGGAACCACAGACGACCAGCATATCAACGTGTATACCGGAGGAACTGGAGAAAATGCAAAAAAAACAGGAATCGTTACCGGGTTAAGTGATGATTACAAAGAAGTTCTTTTCAGTGTGAATGAACCGGGCGTTTTTCCGAAAGACGGAGCAGCTGCGGCAGGGACAAAAGGACTGACAGTAAAAGAAGGATACAGGTTAAAATTTTCACAAAGTGGTGACACTTATGAACTGAAAGAAGTTTTAGACAAAGAGGACAACGTGGCAGCAACTGCGGGGGCGGATTTCCTGCCATTTGGAAATAATAATTTTTATTTTGGACTCCGCTATGACGTTACCTTTACACTTGGAGATTATATCGGGGAACTGAACTATTCTTTTACCGGGGATGATGATCTCTGGGTGATTCTGGATGGAAAACAGGTGGTCATCGATCTTGGCGGTATCCATGACGCTCTGACAGATACGGTCGATCTCTGGAAATATATTGACAGGACAGACAAAAACAAAGAACATCATCTGACCATTTTATATATGGAGCGCGGTGCAGGAAAGGCAAACTGTAACATGAAGTTTACGCTTCCGAATGCGGACGTGATCAAAGTGGTGGACGACGACGTGCCGGATATCCCGCCGGAGGAGCCGGTTGATTTTACGGAGAAGGATGTGGAATATCATAAGACAGTGAAACTGACGGACTGGGAGAACAGAGAGTATCAGATCGATCTTGACGCAAGTTCGCTCGCAACCTCGCAGAGCACAGTTGAAAAAATACAGACAGTGGATGCCATGATGGTATTTGACCTGTCCGGCTCGATGAATGAAATTTTGTCCGGTGAAAATCAATTAAAGGACATCGGAGAATTCAGCAGTGTGAAGAATCAGATGGATATCAATAAAGTGTACTACTGGAATAAATATGAAAAGAGTGGCTGGTGGCCATGGACGTACGATAAGAGTGTCGGAATGGGAACGGCGGCTGTATCCGGTAATGTGTATGCGAAGTATCCGGTAAAATATATCGACGGACAATGGAAAAAGTATGTGGACGGCAGTTATCAGAGCATTTCAGACAGTGATGTGATGGCAGTATGGACGTCTAAGATTTCTGCGTTAAAAGACGCCGCCAGCGGATTTGTGACAGGTATTTCCGATACATCACCGGACAGTCTGGTCGGAATCGCCACCTTTTATGGCATTGGCAATGGGTGGAACAGCAGTACCGAGGGCAAATTAAACCACGGTCTTTCGAAGGTAAATAAAAATGAGATGTTAAAGTCCGTCAATGCGCTTTTTGCGGACGGCGGTACCTCTCCACAGAAAGGACTGGAGCATGCATACAGCGAATTGCAGAAGGCAGAAGATGGCAACAAAAAATATGTGATCCTGTTCTCCGACGGAGAGCCTTCGGACAGCAATGACAAAATGGAGACAGAAGCATCAGCGGTGAAGCTGAAAGAGGCAGGCTGTACGGTCATCACAGTCGGGCTTGGTTTAAATAACGAGACTGCCACATGGCTGGGAGAGAAAGTGGCGTCAGCCGGCTGTGCATTTACGGCGGATACTGCGGAGGAGTTAAACAAAATCTTTCAGAACATCCAGAGCACGATCACACAGTCAAGATCCCTGACCGGAGTGCAGGTGACGGACATTATTGATGCGGAATTTGAGCTGACAGATGCCGAGATCCAACGTCTGAGAGCGGATGGCGCACAGGTAACGGTCAATGAGGATGGCACAACGACGGTCAGCTGGCTTGATCAGGAAGTAAAGCCGAAGGAAAACGGCGCCTCCGGCTGGCAGAAAACAATCCATATCGTGGCAAAAGAATCCTGTCTGGGTGGAAATAATATGACTACAAATGTAAATCCGTATTCCTTTTTAAGCTTTGGCGGCACACAGCTGGAATTGCCGCAGCCGACCGTGAATGTGAGAATTGCGTATCAGATCACAGACACAGCAGATACGATTTTTCTCGGGGAAAATCTGGAAAACTATGCAGATGATGCGGCAGTGCGCATGAAAGATGCGGACAGCGCCAAAATGACAAAGGTGTATCTGACGTTCTACACGGACAAAGGCTGCCGTGAGGAGATCACGCAGGAAAACCTGAAAAAAGAGAGACCTAAACAGGATACCACGTATTACGCAAAAGCATTTCTGCCGGTGGAGGAAGCGACAGATGCTTCCAACGCAAACTCCACGTTAAACGGTGTGATCTATAAAAATGAGACACAGGTGGAGGCAGCGCATGCGGATGGGGAAGCCTATGCAGGAAAATATGACGTGAAAGTGAAAACGGGAACGCTTACGATCACAAAGAAAATCAGTAAAAAAGATATCAGAGCGTGTGAGGGTGATCCGATCTTTACATTTAAGATCACCAATCAGACGACAGGCGATGTTTATTATAAGACGTTAAGATTTGGAGAGAAAAGCGCAGAGAAGCAGAACACGACAACCGGAATGTTCAATGTGAAAGCACAGACGACACTGGAAGGACTTGCGCAGGGAATCTATAAAGTAGAAGAACTTGACACGATGGGCTTTACGTTAAAAGAGTTTACCGCAGACACAAACTGTGCATCACAGATTGCCGGAAACAGCGCACAATTTGCAGTTGGTATCCGCAGCAGAGACGAGGCCTGCAGCTTTGACGCAGAGGACTTTGTCACAACAGCGGCAGATTTACACTTGCAGGCAGACCGTGTGAACGTCACAGCCAAAAACAATAAGACCAGAAGTGATGGAAAACTCACGGATACAGATGCCGTGAAAAATCAATTTGTGATCCATGAAAAAGCAACCAGGACGACAGATGTTGATAATCATTCCACAACAGATGTGCGCAAATAATCGGAGGCAGTGTGTATGAAAGAAATATGGAAAAAGAAAAAAATATTTGTGATCACAATTGCACTGATGGTTGGAATTATTGGAACAGCAGCAACATTTGCAATTATCACAGCAACAGCAGGAACGGTGACCAATACGTTTCAGGCGGCAAAAGTGGCAACTGAGATCGAGGAAGAGTTTGAGGGCGGGATCAGAGCAGGCAGCACCGTGAAAAAAAATCCGAGCGTGAAAAACACCGGAATTTCAGATGCATTTGTCCGGGTCAGGATCACGATCTCACCGGAACAGACAGAAGTGACGCTGTTAAACGGTACCTGGAACGGAACTGCTTTTTCGGAGAAAGGCAAGGCAGCGGACAGCATTGCGACCGAGAGTACGCTGTATGATCCTGACGGTGACGGGATCGGCTGGTATCAGGGCACGGACGGCTGGTTTTACTACAACAGTCCGGTTGCACCGGGGCAGAACACGGATAATTTATTTGATGCAGTAAAAATTGGAAATGTGACAAAAAATTTTGATATCACGGTTTATCAGGAGGCAGTGTTTGCCGGAAGTTATGAGGCAGGAGATAAAGCGGAGCTTCCGGTTTTGAAGGGATTTTTTGCAGAAGTAACAAAATAAGTCAGAAAGGCGCAAAAGAAAATGACAAGGAAAATTTGCAGTGTATTATCAATGGTGGTATTTCTCGGACTGCTTGTGATCGCAGGCTTTCTGTTTGTCCCGAAAATGCTTGGATATGATGAGTATGCGGTCCTGAGCGGCAGCATGGAACCCGGGATCCCGGTCGGGGCGATCGTCTATGATAAAAATTTTGCCGCGAGTGAGGCGAGGGAAGGAGCAGTCGTCACTTATCAGCTTCCGGCGGGAACGCTGGTGACGCACAGGATCATTTCGGTGGATAAGGAGGAACAGACCGTTGTCACGCAGGGAGACGCTAATAATATTGCAGATGCAGCTCCTGTTGCATGGCAGCAGATCATCGGGGTGTATGCATTTCATATCCCGTATCTTGGATATATTTCCATTTATGCAAAGACACCGCTTGGTATTGCGGTGGTGTGCGGTGTTTTGATCGTGCTGATCCTCTTAAACTTCATCCCGGATATTTTAGAGGAGGATAAGAAGAAAAATTTAAATACGGAATGAAGAACAGTTGCTGAAATTTCTGATATATGACCGCCGTGTGACCATTGAGTGATAAAACAGTATCGTAACAAAACGGTTTCTGATAGGGCAGGAATCGCAAGTTGCAGAATGGAAAGTACATAAGAATAAATAGATTATCATGAAATGAAAAAGGAGATCAGAAATTATGAAGAAAACAAAATTAGTCACACTGCTTGGAGCGATCAGCCTGATCGGAGCAATTGGCGCAGGCAGCACATTCGCTTACCTGACGAGCACAACCGGAACTGTCACCAACACCTTTACCGTCGGCAATGTAAACTTTGATGATGATCCGCTGACAGGCGGTTTATCCGAGTCCAAAGTGGCAAGAGATGAAAACAGCAATCTGTATGTGGATGCTGATGGCACCGGAGAGTGGACGGTAAAAGAAAATAAGTACGAGAATCTGGTTGCAGGAGAAGTGGTATACAAAGATCCGACCGTGCACATGGCAGATGATTCACAGGACGCATGGGTATTTGCGAAAATTGTGAATGAAAACCCGGAACTTACGATCACATATGCTTCTGACTGGGTAGATGTGACAGACGCTTATAAAACAGCACAGAACTTAAACGACATTGACTACAAAGTATATGCAAAAAAAGATGTGATTTCTAAATCCGCTCATTCAACTATCTTTGAAGAAGTAACGGTTGGAAACAATGTGACAGAGGATACCACATTTACCGATATTAAAGTTTCTGCATGTGCAGTTCAGGCAGCCGGTTTTGAAAATTACACAGACGCACTTGCACAGGTTTCTTTCAACTAAATAAAAGGTAAAACATCTGAGCAGATTTTCATAGGGACTATGAGGTCTGCTCATTTTGTGGTACAATCAAAAACAGTGCAGGCAGTTTTTGCGTGCACAGCAGAGTAAAGTGGGAGAGAAACGGGCATGAAACAAAATAAAATCAGCCGGTCAACGGTTCTTCTTTTTCTTCTTGGCGCAGCGCTGATCGTGGCAGCACTCATTATGCTGGTGCCGGATCTTTTGAATTACAAACAGTCCAACGACACCTATGAGGCATTAAAGGAAAACTATATTTCAGAGAAAGCGGAGAATACGGAAGTGGCGGAGGAGACAGAGGGGGATGATTCGTGGTGGTATACAGATGTGGATGTGAAGCTGGAAGAACTTCAGCAGGTCAATGCGGATATTATCGGCTGGATACGGTTTGATAATCTGGAGCAGCTCAGTTATCCGGTTTTATATTCCGGGGATGATGAGAAGTATCTTCGCACGGATATTTACGGAAATCAGACGATTGCCGGATGTATTTTTATGGAGGGGATGAACACACCGGATTTTCAGGATTACCATACGATTTTATATGGACATAACATGAAAAACTTAAGCATGTTTGGCAGTCTGAAAAAATATAAAACAGAGGATTTTTATAAAGATCATCAGTTTTTTACAATTTATACATCAGAGTGTGCGTACCGTTATCAGATTTTTGCCTATTATGATGTGCCGGAGACGGACGAAGTTTACACGGTTGGCTTTGCGCCGGATGATACTTTTCAAAAATTTATTGATAAGATGAAACAAAAGTCCTATGATGATACAGGAGTGAACGTGACGAAAGACGATCATATTATGACACTGTCGACCTGTTCCACCACGGGAAAACGTTTTGTAGTGCATGCAGTGCGCATCGGGGAACATGCGTTGGAGAAATAAAAAAGAACAACATAAGGAGAAAAACAATGAAAAGACCAGAAGAATTGAGTCATATGCTGACAGAGATGTACAATGATACGAAGGATGGAAAAATTCACTGGAACATCAGTGTGCAGACAACGGAAAATAATGAAGTATCTGAGAAACCGGTCGAAGTGGAGGACGGTGTATCCTGGACGATCGATGAATGTTATGTTTCTTATTACTGTAAATACAAGGGACAGGATTTTCTGATGATCACCTATGAGATGATCAAAACTGCCGGAGATAAGGTGCATACGACCAACATGATCTTCCTCCCACCGCTCGGAATCCGCGTGTTCCAGCTTCCAATGCTGTTGCCATATGCGGTTCAGGCGTCCGGTGTGCTGGCAAATCAGATCCACAATCTGTGGGAATTACTGCTTGCGATGAAAAAGGCAGACCCGGAGAGTGTATTTATGGAAGTGTCAGCAGGAAAACTTGTGATCGAGGATGAAAAGTAACCTGTGAGAGGTTTATATCCTATATAACATAAGTTTGTACAAATAGATAATATAAGGAAAAAGATGTTCGTGGCTCTGGTTGTACCACAGAACATCTTTTTTAATGCAAAATCAGTTAAAGTAAGAATATCCTTGAGAACATTTTTGAAGAGTTTTTCCGGAAATCCCATAAAAAAGGGAAATGATCAGATGGAAATAATATACAATTTTGTCAAAAAGTATATGAAAATGTAAATAATGTTGAAACTTTATAAAAAAAGTGTTAAAATCATAACAATCACTGGTATGACCAGGAAAGAAAAAATTTATAAGGGAGGAAACAATATGTTAAATCATGGACTGTTGTTTCAGGTTTACGGCGAGGGAGCTGCATGGCAGTTTCTTGGTTGGATTTTAGTTTTTGCTTGTCTCGTACTTGCAAATGAAATTGCCAGACGTACAAAAGCCGGCGGAATGTTATGTTTCGTTGTTCTTCCGATCATTCTGACAGTTTACTTTATTGCAATTTACGTTTCAGCAGCAGCGGGAGCTGAATGGGCACTTAATAACAATACATATGTACATATGACAAGCTGGTTCCACTATGCGAAGTTATATGCAGCTACAGCTGGATGTATTGGTTTTATGATGCTCAAATACAAATGGGGTATTGGTAAAACACAGTGGTTTAAGGCTTTCCCATTTGTCATCGTAGCAATCAACATTTTGATCGCAGTATGCAGCGATTTCGAATCTGCAATCAGAGGTGCACATGCACTTGCAGAGACAGGAACAAGCTGGTGGTTATCATCTGAAGGCGTATGGTTATATGGTGGATGGTGGAACGTTCTCAACGGTCTTGCAGGTATTATCAATATCTTATGTATGACAGGCTGGTGGGGAATCTACTCATCTAAGAAAAAAGATGATATGTTATGGCCGGATATGACATGGATGTTCATCTTAGCTTATGATGTATGGAACTTCCAGTATACTTACTTAAACCTTCCGACTCATTCCTGGTATTGTGGTGTTGCATTATTACTTGCACCTACATTTGCTGCAGCATTCTGGAACAAAGGTGGCTGGATTCAGAACCGTGCTAACACATTAGCATTATGGTGTATGTTTGCCCAGGTATTCCCATTATTCCAGGATCAGGGTAAATTCGCAGTTATCCCAAGGCTCTACGCAGATGGATTCATGGATGCAGCTACACATCCAACAGCAGTAGATCCTACAGCACAGGGTGTGATCTCTGTTCTTTCAATTGTAGTCAACGTTGTTGTATTCGCTGCGATCATCAAACGTTCTATGAAGTTAAAGAAGAATCCTTACAAAGATGAGATCTGGAAAGGCACAAAAGATTACGAAGAAGCTATGTCCCGTGCGGAATAATCTTCATCAGATCTGTAATGAAAAATGAGCACTGTATGGTGCATGAAAAAAGTCTGCTGGCAGGTAGTACCTGTCGGCAGACTTTTTTACTATAGAACAAAATAAAAAGCGATGTTTTATTTACACATCTCCGCAATATCATAAATCAGTTTTTTGGAATCTTCCCATCCAAGGCAAGGATCTGTGATAGATTTTCCATAAATATGATCGTGGATCTTCTGAGATCCTTCTTCAATATAACTCTCAATCATCACACCTTTTACCATGTTATGGATGTCTTGCGATAACTGACGGTTATGCATAACTTCCTTAACAATACGGATCTGTTCTTTGAACTGCTTGCCGGAATTGGAGTGGTTTGCATCAATAATGGCAGCCGGGTTTACAAGATCCATTTTGGCATACATATCACAGAGACGGATCAGATCTTCATAATGATAGTTCTGCGTGCTGTTTCCGTGTTTGCTTACGGCGCCGCGGAGTACAACGTGGGTTAATGGATTTCCAGTTGTCTCCACTTCATAGCCACGGTAAACAAAATGGTGTGGATGCTGGGCGGCATAAACAGAGTTTAACATAACGGAAAAGTCACCGCTGGTTGGATTTTTCATACCGGATGCAACATCAAAACCGCTGACGGTAAGACGGTGCTGCTGATCTTCAACAGAACGTGCACCGATCGCAACGTAGGAGAGCAGGTCTTCTACATATCCCCAGTTTTCCGGGTAAAGCATTTCGTCTGCACAGGTGAGACCGCTTTCTTCAATGGCACGGATGTGCATTTTGCGCATGGCGATCAGACCTTCCACCATATCTGGTGCTTTTTCAGGGTCAGGCTGGGAAGCGATTCCTTTGTAGCCTTCACCGGTGGTACGTGGTTTATTTGTATACACACGTGGGATGATGATCAGCTTGTCTTTGACATCTTCCTGAATGGAAGTGAGACGGCTGACATAATCGCATACAGAATCTTCGTTGTCTGCAGAACAAGGTCCGATGATGACAAGAAAACGGTTGTCAAGACCTTTGATCACATTGCTGATCTCTGCGTCACGCTGTTTTTTTAACTCCTGCAATTTCTCTGACAGAGGATATCTTTCTTGGATCTGGGCAGGAGAAGGTAATTCGTTTAAAAATGTGAAACTCATGTAATACTCTCCTTTAGTAGATTATACTAACAGTCATTCTAATAGATTGTGAATAAATTGTCAAATTCACAGATGTTCCAATTTTTTATAGCCTCCATGAATACTATTTATATTGCATGCATTGAATATTAGAGTCTGGTGTTTTAAAATAGAAATGATCGTGGAACAATAAATCAGGCAGAGTTTCGCAAATCCGGTTTAGGATGGATAAAAAAGGAGCAGGACAGGCATATGGAGATTAAGGGAAAAACAATTGGAACAGGAAAACCACTTTTATGCGTTCCGGTTATGGAAAGTAATAAAGAAGAGATCATAGACGAATTACGGACACTTGCAAAAAGTGAAGCAGATATAGTGGAATGGCGTATAGATACTTTCGTGGATTATAAGAATTACAACGCAGTGCGCGAAGTGTTTGCGGCTGCGGCAGAGTGCATGAAAGAGAAGATTTTCTTATATACATTCCGAACCAAAAAACAGGGCGGCATGGGAGAACTCGCACCGGATGAACTGAACGACCTTCATGATCTTGCGGCAGAGTCAGGATGCGTGGATCTGCTTGATCTGGAATTTTTTGAGGAGGAGCATCCGGCAAGAAAAATCAGAAAGCTTCATAAACAGGGCTTGAAAGTCATTGCCTCCCACCATGATTTTTATGAGACGCCGGACAGAGAAGTTATGAAGATGCTGTTAGAACAGATGTGTGCAGGAGGTGCAGATATTGTAAAACTTGCAGTTATGCCACAGAATATGGAGGATGTTTTAAAACTGTTATCTGTGACGTATGAGTTCAAGGAAGAGAATCCGGACACGCCGGTCATTACAATGTCCATGGGAAAGATGGGGATGATCAGCAGGCTGTGCGGCGAGAGTTTTGGCGCAGCGGTCACTTTTGCGGCACACAAAAAAGCGAGTGCACCAGGTCAGATGGAGATGCATGAGGTGGCTGATATTTTGGAGAAAATGCATAAAATTATTAAATAAGTATAAACAAAAGAGAAAATAAATGGAAACACCGGCAAATTTCTTGACATAGATATTTGCCGGTGTTATTATTTGACACATGCAATATATAACAATGTTAAATAATAGCAGGTGGTGAGTGAATTATGGATAAATTATATGAAGAACTGTTCCGCGCGATGAATCAGTTCCGCAAGCTGAAATTTGCGGAGATGTTTCCGATGATCAACAGGACAGATTTTTTCGTAATGTGTACGATTATGGATAAAGGGGAGAATGGAAAGATTACCATTTCGGAACTTGCATCCAGAGCGAAAATGCTTCCATCCGCGATTTCCAGAACTTTAAAAGGGTTAGAAGAGCGCGGATATGTGGAGCGGAATATCAATAAAAATGACAGACGGAATACGTATGTGGAACTGACTGCAGAGGGAGAACGTCTGACAGAGGAAGCAAGGCAGATCATGGCGGACTTCGGCAAATCTGTGATGTCACAGGTGGATGAGGCAGATATGAAACACCTGATTTCTTATTTGGATAACATTTATCATATTGCGGAAAAAGAGATTGAAGCTAGAAAAGGGCAAGGCAGAAGAAAGGAAAGGGAACATGAGTAAGATTTTTAAAAATATGATTCCATATTGGAAATCAATTGTGATTATCATTGCGTTACTCTTTGTGCAGGCATGGTGTGATCTGTCACTACCGTCTTACACATCGGATATCATTGATGTTGGTATCCAGAACTATGGTGTGGAACATGTAGTGCCGGAGGCATTGACTGCGGATGAGTTTGAAACGGCAGAGTTATTCATGACGGATGAGGAGGCAGATCTCTGGGAGAGTATCTATGAGAAAGACGGTGATATTTACCGGCTGCAGGTGACATCCAGATCAGAATTAAACGAGATCGATGACACACTGGCAGTTCCGCTCATTATGAATTATCAGATGAGTGCGATGGAAGACTCTGCAGTAAAAGAGCATGTTGCAAAACCGACCGGGGCAGATGCCGGTACTCTGGAAAAAGACACCTTACTTTCCATGAGAGACAGCATGGAAGAGACCATTGATACAATGGGAAGTTCCCTTGTGAAATCCATGGGCGCAGCCTATGCGGTATCCTGCGATAAAGCGGCAGGAATTGACGTGGAAAAGATTCAGAAAAGTTATCTTGTCACAGCCGGACTGAAAATGGTCGGCATGGCGCTGATGATCGGAATCGTGACGGTTTTAGTGGGCTTCTTTGCCTCCCGTGTCGGTGCAGGCATCGGAAGAACATTAAGAGAGAAAGTATTTAAACAGGTTGTTGGATTTTCTAATGCGGAGATGGATAAATTTTCCACAGCTTCCCTGATTACAAGAAGCACGAATGATATCCAGCAGATCCAGATGGTTTCGGTTATGCTGCTTCGTATGGTAGCGTATGCACCGATCTTAGGCATTGGCGGTGTGTTAAAAGTCGTGCAGACCGGAGCCGGAATGGGATGGATCATTGTCCTTGCGATCCTTGTGATCCTTGGTTATGTGATGGTGCTGATGGCAGTTGCCATGCCAAAGTTCCAGTTGATGCAGAAGCTGGTGGATAATATCAATCTGGTATCCAGAGAGATTCTGACCGGTCTTTCGGTCATCCGTGCTTTCGGCAGGGAGAAAAAAGAGGAAGAACGTTTTGATGTGGCAAACAAAGACCTGACAAAAACAATGCTGTTTACCAACCGTGTCATGACTTTTATGATGCCGGGAATGATGATGATCATGAATGTTCTTTCCGTTGGTATCGTTTGGGTGGGTGCCCACAAAATTGATGCAGGAACGATGCAGGTCGGCGCAATGACAGCGTTTATCACTTATTCGATGATGATCGTTATGTCATTCTTAATGCTCACGATGATGTCGATCATGCTTCCTCGTGCAGCCGTTGCAGCAGACCGTATTGATGAGGTCATTCAGACAGAATCCTCGATCCATGACGCAAAAGAGCCGGAAAAAGTGACAACACACAATGGAGTTGTGAAATTCTCCCATGTGAATTTCAAATATCCGGGTGCGGAGGAAGATGTGCTTCATGACATTGATTTTACAGCAGAACCGGGACAGACCACTGCGATCATTGGAAGCACCGGATGTGGCAAATCCACACTGGTCAATCTGATCCCGCGTTTATATGATGTGACAGACGGAAGTATCACACTCGACGGAAAAGATATCCGAAACATTACGATGTCTGATCTTCGTGACGAGATCGGTTTCGTTCCACAGAAAGGTGTATTATTTTCCGGAACGATCGCTTCGAATCTTCGTTTTGGAAAAGATGATGCGACAGACGAGGAGATTAAGAAAGCAGCAGAGATTGCACAGGCAACAGAGTTTATTGAGGCGAAGGATGACAAGTATGAGAGTGCGATCGCACAGGGCGGAAGCAATGTTTCCGGTGGACAAAAACAGCGTCTTGCGATTGCAAGGGCGATTGCAAAAGATCCGAAAATCTTTATTTTCGATGACAGTTTCTCTGCGCTCGATCTAAAGACTGATGCGGCGCTGCGAAAAGCGCTTGCTGAGAATGTAAAAGACAGTACTGTGATCATCGTGGCACAGCGTATCAGTACCATTTTACATGCAGAGCAGATTTTAGTGCTCGATGACGGAAAAATTGTCGGCAAGGGTACACATGAAGAACTGTTAAAATCATGCGAAGTTTACCAGCAGATTGCAAAATCACAGTTATCCGCGAAAGAACTTGGACTTGAGGAAAGTGAGGTGGCTTTGAATGAGTAGAGAACAGGAAGTTAAAACACATCAGCCACGGAGAAGAGGACCGATGGGACATGGCATGCAGCCGGGCGAGAAACCGAAGGACTTCAAAAAATCCATCAAAAAGCTGATGAGCTATATCGGAAAATACAAAGCTGCAATTTTTGTTGTCATGTTTTTTGCAGCATGTTCTACCATATTTAATGTTGCAGGACCGAAAATTTTAGGAAAAGCGACCACTGCATTATCGGAAGGTCTGATGGCGAAAATTCAGGGAACCGGAAGCATTGATTTTGGAAAGATTGGAAGCATTCTTTTGTTTGTGCTTGGTCTGTATCTGTGCAGTGCGGTTTTCAACTTTATCCAGGGATGGATCATGACCGGGATCACACAGAAAGTGTGCTACCAGCTCAGAAAAGAAATCTCAGAAAAAATCAACCGCATGCCGATGAAATACTTCGAGAGCCGTACTTACGGCGAGGTATTGTCCCGTATCACCAACGATGTAGATACGTTGGGACAGGGACTGAACCAGAGTATTACCACGATCATTACATCCGTTGCAACACTGATCGGCGTGCTTGTGATGATGCTCAGTATTTCACCGCTTATGACACTTATTGCACTTGTGATCTTACCGATCTCCATGGGTCTGATCGGATTTGTGACAAAAAAATCACAGAAATATTTCCGTGCGCAGCAGGAGTATTTAGGACACATCAATGGACAGGTGGAAGAGGTATACGGTGGTCATCTCGTCATCAAGGCATTTAACCGCGAGAAAGATACGATTGAAGAGTTCGAGAAAACGAATGATATTCTCTATGATTCCGCATGGAAATCACAGTTTTTGTCCGGTATGATGCAGCCAATCATGATGTTTGTGGGAAACTTAGGTTATGCCTGTGTTGCCCTGACTGGTGGACTGCTTGCAATCCGTGGCACGATCACGATCGGTGATATCCAGGCGTTCATCCAGTATGTGAAAAACTTCACACAGCCGATCCAGCAGATCGCGCAGGTGATCAATCAGGTACAGTCTATGTCTGCAGCATCCGAGCGTGTATTTGAGTTTTTGGAGGAAGAGGAAGAAGAACAGATCGTAGAACATCCGGCGGACGTTTCAAAAATTACAGGTGCGGTGACATTCGATCATGTTCATTTTGGATACGATCCAGAACAGATCATCATCAATGATTTCAGTGCCAGCGTAAAACCGGGACAGAAAATTGCGATCGTAGGACCAACCGGAGCCGGAAAGACGACAATGGTAAAACTGCTTATGCGTTTCTACGACGTAAACAGTGGTGCAATCTGCCTCGACGGACAGAATATCAAGGATTTCAACCGCAGGGAACTGCGTGATGCATTCGGAATGGTATTGCAGGATACCTGGCTGTTCAAGGGAACGATCATGGAAAATATCCGGTACGGACGGCTGGATGCAACGGATGAGGAAGTAATCGCAGCAGCGAGGGCGGCAAGAGCAGATCATTTCATCAAGACGCTGCCGGGTGGTTATCAGATGGAGTTAAACGAGGATGCAAGCAATGTATCACAGGGACAGAAACAGCTTCTGACCATTGCGCGAGCAATCCTTGCAGACAATAAGATCCTGATTTTAGATGAGGCAACTTCTTCGGTAGATACAAGAACCGAGATTGAGATCCAGAAGGCAATGGATAACCTGATGAAGGGAAGAACCAGCTTTGTCATTGCACACAGACTTTCCACGATCCGTGACGCAGATTTGATTCTTGTCATGAAGGATGGAGATATCATTGAGCAGGGAAGACATGAGGAACTTCTCGCAGCAGGAGGTTTCTATGCGAACCTTTATAATTCCCAGTTTGAGGATGTTGTAGCTTAATTTTTATGCGTATCCGCAAAACAGGCACGCACGATTGCATCATCCCCATACTTATCACGGATTTTATCGATAGCAGAATTTAATTTGGACAACCGCTCAAACTTATCCTGATCGAAAAGATTATACTGCTCATAGCTTTCGTCGGTTGCTTTGCTCGTAGAGACACCGAGCAGCCGGATGGGAGCGTGATCCCAGCCCTGGTCAAATGCCTTGCAGGCAGCCTCATAAATCTTTTCGGTCACGTTAGTGGCAGAAGGCAGGGATAACTGCTTACAGCGGTGATGAAAGTCATTGTCCACAATCTGAACCTGCACCACGCTGATGTAGGCTTTATCATAACGGATGCGCGCACCCACAGTTTCACAGAGAGATAACAGAATGTGGTGCGCGTTTTCTGTATCTGTGACATCGTAAGGCAGAGTGACCGAGTTGCCATAACCCTTGTTGGCAGGAGATTCTGCAGTCACGGCAGAGGAGGAGATCCCATTGGCGGATTCCCACAGATAATCGCCCTGGGATTTAAAATTGGAGAGTAACATCTGGCGGTCAGCTTTTGCAAGTGCGCCGATGGTTGTGATTCCAAGAGAGCGCAGTCTTTTTGCAGTGGTTTTTCCACAGCCGTATAACGATTCCACCGGGAGTGGCCAGAACTTTTCTGCCATCTCTTCCGGAAAAAGAGTATGCACACGGTTTGGCTTCTCAAAATCAGATGCCATCTTTGCTAAAAGCTTATTTGTAGAGATACCGATATTGACGGTAAAGCCAAGCTCCTTATAAATCCGGTCTTTTAATTTTGTTGCGAAAGCAATGGGATCGCCGTAGAGTTTTTCCGTTCCGGTCATATCGCAGAAAGCCTCATCAATACTGCACTGTTCGATCACCGGGGCAACCTCTTCTAAAATTTCGATAAACTTTCGGGAGGAAGCAGCGTACAGTTCATGATCCGGCGGAACAACGACAAGTTCCGGGCATTTTTGTCTGGCATGGGATAATGGTTCGCCGGTCATAATGCCGTATTTCTTCGCAGAAGGAGATTTTGCAAGGACCACTCCGTGGCGCATCTTTTCATCGCCGCCGATTACGGCGTTGATGGTTCTTAAATCCAGTGCATCCGGGTTATCACGCAGGCGTTTCGCCGATTCCCAGCTCAAAAAGGCAGAGTTCACATCGACATGAAAAATGAGAGAGTGCATACAGATTCCTCCTGGTGTCATAATGGTTTGTGCGAAACGCGTTCTACATTATGTACGAGTTTCGAGTTTTACATTACATCAATTATAGCAAACTTGAGGAAATCTGTAAACTAAAAACGAATATATGTTCGAATGTCATAACCCATACCAAACCTGTGTGTTGTGACACATAAAATTCACCGAATCGGGCATGATAGTAGCGAATAAGATGATTTTTGAGAGGTTTCAATATGTATATGATATGAGGGAATGCAATCAAAAGAGAAGGAGACACTGTGGAGCCGCCGGTTCTTAGAAGTCAGATTCTGCGTTTTATTCTGATTTATCAGAAATAAAATGCAGGATGTGAGTTCTTAGTACCGCTGCGAGCGACACGTAGCGGGAGCGTGTCTCCGAAAGTTTGATTGCATTCCCTCATATTTCAGTGCGTAGATTTACCTCTCAAAAATTATCGTAAACATTATAAACAACGATAAGGTGATTTTATTATGGTAAATATTCGAAAAGCCGCCATGATCGGCTGTGGATTTGTAGGTTCGTCCTCTGCGTTTGCATTAATGCAGAGCGGCATTTTTTCCGAGATGGTAATGATCGATGTAAACAGGGAAAAAGCGGAAGGTGAGGCGATGGATATCGCACATGGACTTCCGTTTGCAAGGCCAATCCGGCTGTATGCCGGAACTTACGATGACATTGTCGATGCGGCGATTATCATCATTACGGCGGGGGCAAATCAGAAGCCGGACGAGACGAGGCTTGATCTCATCCACAAAAATGTGGAAATTTATAAAACAATCATCCCGGAAATCGCAAAGCGAAACTGCGAGGGCATGCTTCTTATCGTTTCAAATCCGGTGGATATTCTCACTTACACAGCGTTAAAACTGTCCGGTTTCCCGGAGAACAGAGTGCTTGGTTCTGGAACGGTGCTTGACACGGCAAGATTAAAATATCTGATCGGGGAACATTTGAAGGTCGACAACCGCAGTGTGCATGCGTTTATCATCGGTGAACACGGGGACAGCGAGCTGGCAGCTTGGTCAAATGCAAACGTTTCCGGTGTGCGGCTCGATGCGTTCTGTGAGATGCGCGGACATTATTTTCACGAGGAATCCGAGGATAAAATTTATGAGGAAGTGAAAAACAGTGCCTATGAGATCATTCAGAGAAAACAGGCAACTTACTACGGAATTGCGATGGCGGTAAAAAGAATCTGCGAGTGTATCATAAGAAACGAGCAGTCCATTCTCCCAGTGTCTTCCATGATGCACGGAATTTATGGTATGGAAGATGTGGTCATCAGTATGCCTGCAATCGTCGGAAAAGATGGTGTGGAGGCAGTTGTGCCGATCGAACTCGATGAGGAGGAACAGGAGCAGTTAAAAAAATCAGCCACGCTTTTAAAAGAATTAAACACTATGATAAAAACCGAACATGGTGTAAAATGAGTGTCGGAAGTTTTCGATAACATGCTTTAAAGACAGGTGTTTCACATGAAGATAAAAATTTTTGCACTGACACATAAAAAATTTGAAGTACCACAAGATAAAATGTACCAGCCGCTTCAGGTGGGCAGGGAGGAAAAAGAGGATCTTGGTTACCTCTGTGACAACACGGGAGACAACATTTCTGCGGAAAACTGTTATTACAGTGAACTGACCGGATTGTATTGGATATGGAAAAATGTACACACATATAAATATGTAGGAACCTGTCACTACAGAAGGTATCTTTTGAATGAGCAGGAAAAAATTTTTACAGAGGCAGAGTATCTGGAGCTTTTAAAGGACTATGATCTGATCACGACCAAAAGGGTGGTGCTGAACAACTCCTATCATTATGGTTTTGCGACAAATCATAATATTCATGCTCTCGATATGACAGGAGAGGTGATAAAAGAACTCTACCCGGAATATTACGATACATTTGTACAGCTCGAGAACGGAACGGAAACGTATTTTGGCAATATGATCGTCACATCGAAAAAATGGTTTGATACATACTGTGAATGGCTGTTTCACATTTTTTTTGAGGTGCAGAAGCGGATCTGTCTGGAAAATGGAGAGGACGATTATCACAAACGGGTGTTTGGATTTATTTCTGAGTTCCTGCTGCTTGTGTGGGTGCGCGTAAATCATCTGAAGGTTTATGAGTGCAAAGTGGGCATGTTAGGAGAAAAGGCAGAGACACGCGAGATGAAAGAACAGCTTGCGAGTTACTTCTTTATCTATGGATGTTTTTGGTGCAAAAACGTATTTTGCGGAAATGTTAAAAAAGCGGCCGGATGTTCTGATGGAGGCATCCGACATCACAGGCGAGCTGAAACTTTCCATGCAGATCATTGCAACCATGGATCAGGAATTACAACGGACGGGGCATTGCTATCTGAGAAAAGAAAACCGTTTTCGGGAACTTATCACTTTATTTACGAGATTGAATGCAGTGATACGTGCATACCTGAGCGGACAGGTCACAGAGGAGGACAGGCGCTTTTTGATAGAGCAGAGTGTTAGCGAGACAGCAGTAAAAGTCGGTGTTTTTATTCTGCCAATTTCAGCGGAGCAGAAAGAGGAGCTGGAAACTGAGATATTAAAAGATTTGAATGCATAAAAATCTCTTGAAATTTACATTTTTATCTGCTATGATAAATAGGATGTTTGTGAAACAGATAAAAAAATATATGCGGCTGTAGTTTAATGGATAAAACATCGGACTCCGACTCCGACGCTGCGGGTTCGATTCCCGCCAGGCGCAGTAAAAAGATGTCAGTAGTGGCATCTTTTTTTTGCTCTGAAATAAAATATTAAGAATTGGAAAAGCCTGCCATTCGTTGACAATAAACAGAGATAATGCTATTATGTAATATGTTTGTTAGATTAATTTTTTGTAATTGCAGATTAGGAAACAATTACATTTTTCATAATAGATACCGCAGACAAAATTCGGGTCTGTGAAAGAAAGGTTTGGTAAAAATGGCTTCAACGAATCAGGATAATAAATCAAATAACATAGATATTCAGAAAATGGTAGAATTTGTAAAAAAGAATGCCAGATATTTCGTGGCAGGAGCACTGTTTGTTGTGCTTTTACTTATTTTAGTGAAATTCACGGGAAATGGAACCGGAAACGCAGACGATAATAACGTGGCGGTTACTGAGACGGTTGTGACAGAAGAAGCATATGAGGAAAATGCAGTCCCGGCAGTCAATGAGCTGATCAACAACTACTTTACTGCTTATGCATCGGGAGATATTGTCACATTACAGACACTGGCAACACCGATCACACAGAATGAGCAGAGTTATATCACACTGATCAGTCAGTACATTGAGCAGTATCAGGACATTAACTGCTATACAAAGTCCGGGCTTGACAGCAATTCTTATATGGTAAATGTCAGCCTGAATGTGAAGTTTATGGGAGTGGAAACACCTGCACCGGGACTTTATTTCTTCTATGTCAGAACAAATGACGATGGAAGCCTTTACATTGATAATCTTTACAGTGAGTACAACCTGTCCAGACAGGAGAGTGCGTTGGATACAAGCATCCGCAACCTCATCACGAACTTCTACAACAGCGATGATGTCATTGAATTACAGAATGATATCCAGCAGAAATACGAAGCTGCATTGTCAACAGACGAGAACCTGTTGAATCTCTGTGCAACGACTATTCCAAATGCAATCACCGAGTGGCGTAATACCATTGTGGCAGACGCAACAGAGAGTACAGAAGAAGTACCTGCAACGGAAGAGGTTCCTGCAACAGAGACTCCTGCTGAGGAGACTCCGACAGACGAAATTCCAGCGGAAGAAACGCCGGCAGAACAGACAACAGAAACTGTATATACAATAGACAAGGTAAATGTCCGGTCAGGTGCAGATACCTCAGCAGACAAGCTTGGCTCTGTTGAAAAAGGAACGGCACTTACCAGAACTGGTACAGAAGGAGACTGGAGTATTGTCGATTACAACGGTACAACAGGTTATATTAAGAGTGAATTTTTATCAGCAGCAGCACCGGAGAATGCTTCTGAGACAGCGGCATCAGAAGCATTGACAGAGGGCACAACGATCATGCTCTCCAACACAACAAACATCCGGTCTTCCATGAGCGAGACAGCAGACAAAGTCGGAGTTGCCTATGCCGGAGAGAAGGTAACGGTTGTGATGAGTTATGCAGAAGGCTGGACAAAAGTAACATGGAAGAATAAGACAGGTTATATCAAGACCGATTTATTAAAATAAAAAGTAACAGAATGCTACGGAGGCTTCCAGCAAATTGAAGTCTCCGTTTTTGTAGTTATTTGAAGCTGTACATAATAGAATCATATGGAATAATGACAGGAAAAGGAAAAGTATGGAAGAAAACGGAATCCGTATCAATAAATTTTTGAGCGAAGCAGGGGTATGTTCCAGACGCGAGGCAGACCGTCAGGTAGAACTAGGAAATATTACCATTGATGGAAAAGTTGCGGAAACAGGCGCAAGAGTGCTGCCAGGACAGACGGTTTTGTTTCAGGGAAAGAAAGTTTCAAAAGAAGAGGAAATGATCTTAATTGCGTTTCACAAACCGGTTGGCATTGTCTGTACCGCAGAAAAGCGCGAAAAAAATAATGTGATCGATTATATTAATTACCCGAAGCGCATCTATCCGATCGGACGTCTGGATAAAGATTCAGAAGGGCTACTGTTACTGACGAACAATGGAGATATTGTCAATAAAATGATGCGCTCCGGGAATATGCATGAAAAAGAGTACATTGTTACAGTCAACAGACCAGTCACCGAGAGTTTTATCCATGGTCTGGCAAACGGAGTGCCGCTTGCTGAACTGAATACAATGACCAGAAAATGTCATGTAAAACAGATTGGAAAGAAACAGTTTAAGATTATTTTGACACAGGGACTAAACCGCCAGATCAGACGGATGTGTGAATATTTCGGTTATCGTGTGGAGAAACTTGTTCGTACAAGAATCATGAATATTGAACTTGGAGACCTGCCGGTTGGAACCTACCGGGATGTTACAACGGAGGAGTACAGACAGCTTTTATCATTAATTAAAGATTCTTCCAATGAGACGGTCATCCCGAAGAAATATCCCAAAAGTGAGCGCATGAAAGAAAAATCAAAAAAGTAGAAATGGATGAAAAAAATGTCAGCAGAAGAGAGAATTGCCGAGTTAAAGAAAACACTCGAATATCATATTGACCGCTATTATAATCAGGACAGTCCTGAGATTTCAGATTATGAATACGACATGATGATGCAGGAGCTGAAGGGTCTGGAAAAAGAGCACCCGGAGCTTGTCACGCCGGATTCTCCGACACAGCGTGTTGGTGGAACAGCAAAAAGAGAAGCGGGTGTGCTTGTGCGCCACAATGTTCCGATGTTAAGTCTTCAGGATGTTTTTTCCAAAGAGGAAGTATTTAACTTCGTGGAGGAAATGCAGAAACAGTTAGATCATCCGGAATTTGTTGTGGAGTATAAAATTGACGGACTTTCCATGTCACTGCGTTATGAGAACGGAGAATTAATACTGGCGGAAACCAGAGGGGATGGAATTAATTTCGGTGAGGATGTCACCGCGAATGCGAAAGTGATCAAAGACGTAAAACAAAAGTTAAAGGACAAACTGGAGTATCTGGAGATCCGCGGTGAAGTATACATGAAAAACGCTGCATTTGAAAAGGTAAATGAGACACAGGAGCTTCTTGGAAAAAAAGTGTTTGCCAATCCAAGAAACTGTGCAGCGGGAACACTCCGCCAGTTAGACAGCAAGGTGACGAAAGAGCGGGATCTTTCCATGTTTATTTTCAATATCCAGCAGGTGCGTGGCATGGAGTTTGCAACTCATACCGAAGGATATGAATTTTTGAAAAAGCAGGGGATCCATGTCATAGACGATTACAAAGTCTGCAAGACCGCAGAGGAAGTGTGGGATGCGATCACGGCAATTGGTGAAAACCGCGGAAATCTGGCATATGATATTGACGGCGCTGTGGTGAAGATCAATCGTTTTTCTGACCGTGAGCAGTTGGGAGAAACATCCAAAGTACCGCGCTGGGCAATCGCATACAAATATCCACCGGAGGAGAAAGAGTCCAGACTATTAAATATTGAACTTTCGGTAGGAAGAACCGGAAGAATCACACCGACAGCTGTGTTTGAGCCGGTGCGCCTCTGCGGAACTTCTGTTTCCAGGGCAACTTTGCACAATCAGGATTTTATTGATGATCTGGATATCGGAATTGGAGATACAATTGTAGTTTATAAGTCGGGGGAGATCATTCCGAAGATCAAGGAAGTGAAGAAAGAGAAAAGACCTTCTGACTGGAAACGGTTTGTGATCCCGGATGTCTGCCCTGTTTGCGGTGCAAAGACAGAGAGGGAGAAAGACACTGCGGATATTAAGTGTACATCACCAAACTGTCCGGCACAGTTAGAACGCCATATTATCAACTTTGTAGGGCGTGACGCAATGGACATCAAAGGTTTTGGTACAGTTTATATTGAAGAACTTGTCCGTTTAGGGTATATTAATAATGTCGCAGATGTTTTTGTACTAAAGACACATCGCGATGAATTGATCGATCAGGGAATTATCGGAAAAGAAAAAAATACGGATAAGCTTTTGGATGCGATCGAGAAATCAAAAGAGAACGATGCCTATAAGCTTCTCACCGGACTTGGAATCCCGAATGTAGGAAAGGCAGCTGCAAAAGCAATCATGAAGTATTTTAAAGATATGGATCATTTAAAGGAAGCTTCTGTTGAGCAGCTCACAGAGGTCAATGATATCGGAGAAGTGAGTGCGCTTTGTATCCGGAATTTCTTTAGAGATGAAAAAAATATTGAAATTTTAGACCGCTTGAAAGAGTATGGAGTGAATATGCAGGCGGAAGAGACAGAGACGGTGGAATCTGTTCTGACAGGAAAGACGGTTGTAGTAACAGGAACACTGCCGACATTAGGACGAAAAGAAGCGTCTGAGCTGATCGAAAAATATGGTGGAAAGGCTTCCGGTTCCGTCTCAAAAAAAACAGATTACGTGCTTGCGGGAGAAAATGCAGGAAGCAAGCTGACCAAAGCACAGGAACTTGGAATTCCTGTTATTTCAGAAGAACAGTTGAAAGAAATGCTTGGAATTTAGTTTTCACTGTACTGGAAGATGTAGCAGGACATACTGTTGAAAATAGGAGAGCGATTCTGATCGCGAGGAAGGGTTTGTAAGAAGATATGCCAATTAAGACACAGAGTGATTTGCCGGCAAAGGAAATATTGGAAAAGGAAAATATATTTGTTATGGACGAAAATCGTGCGACACATCAGGATATCAGAGCAATCAACATTGCAATCTTAAACCTGATGCCGTTAAAGGAAGATACGGAGCTTCAGCTTTTACGCTCGCTTTCAAACACACCGTTACAGGTAGATGTGACGTTTGTAGCAGTGTCTTCCCATGAGTCAAAAAACACATCAATGAGTCATCTGAATAAGTTTTATGAGACTTTTGCAGACATTAAAAATCGTTATTTTGATGGCCTGATCATTACCGGAGCGCCGGTAGAACAGATGGAATATGAAGAGGTGGATTATTGGAAGGAAATGTGCGAGATCTTTGAGTGGAGCAAGACACATGCCACCTCTACCTTACATCTCTGCTGGGGTGCGCAGGCAGGGCTCTATTATCATTACGGTTTGAAGAAATATCTGCTTCCGGAGAAAAAATTCGGTGTGTATGAGCATCATGTGATGAACCGTAAAGTACCGCTTGTCCGAGGCTTTGATGACTATTTTATGGCACCGCATTCGAGACATACTGAAGTGCGTGCAGAGGATATCCGTGCCGTGAAGGAACTGACGATTTTAGCAGAATCAGAGGAAGCCGGCGTGTTCCTTGCCATTGCAGATGAGGGACGTAAAATTTTTGTGATGGGACATCCGGAATATGACCGGGTTACCCTCGACAAGGAGTACAAACGTGATAAGGATAAAGGTCTGGACATCAAAATGCCTGTCAATTATTATCCGAATGATGATGACACACAGAAACCGAGACTGCAGTGGAGATCACATGGAAACATTCTCTATTCAAACTGGCTGAACTATTACGTGTACCAGACAACACCGTTCCAGTTCATTAATACAGATGAGATTGTGGGAAAATAATTCAACTGCAAAGAACTTTTGCAAAATCGTAAAAAAATAGGGTATACACAGTTCAATTAAGATTGGTGTATACCCTATAACTTTTATAACATTTGTGCGTTCCATTTTAATTTATCCTTGCTTGGGACAATTTTATTTTCAAATTGCTTACCGATAGCTTTTAAAGCACTGTCCTTAGATCCATATATGCGTTTTCTGTGGATTTGAATACCTTTACCGTAACATTGAGTTATCTTCTATATTAAGTGAAGAACAGGACGCATTTGATAATATGCCAGAAGGATTACAGAGCAGCTATAGAGGAATGTGTTCTGAAGATGCAATTGATAATATGGAAGAAACGAGTGAGAAACTTGACGAAGTAATTGAGTTGTTGGGTGATATTGTGTAAAATGGAAATATGTAAATAATAGATTTACATGTGCGATGTTATAACATTGTATTGACAATGGATAAAATGGGAACTATAATATAATTAAAGGAAGGTGATATATATGGCAAATACGAATGTAACTATGAGAATTGATGAAACTTTAAAGGCTCAATTACAGGAACTTATGTCTAATTTAGGTCTTGATATGACAACTTTCTTTACAATGGCTGCAAAACAGGCGGTAAGAGAACAAGCGTTGCCATTTAAGCCAGATATGAATGAAACACCTAATATTGAAACCTTAAAAGCAATGGCAGAAACGGAGTATTTAATTAATCATCCAGAAGTGAGAAAAACGTATGATGACGTTGATAAAATGATGGAGGATATTCTTGGATGAAATATGAAGTACAACCGACAACAAAGTTTAAAAAAGATTTAAAATTATGCAAAAGCAGAGGTTATGACATTGAGTTAATTAATCAGATTATCAAAAAACTTGCTAATGGAGAAAAGCTAGAAGAGAAAAATAAGGATCACGATTTGCACGGAAACTGGGAAGGATATAGAGAATGTCACATATTACCAGATTGGTTGTTAGTATATAAGTATATAGAAGACGAATTAATTTTATATCTTACTAGAACTGGAACGCATAGTGATTTATTTTAATTAATGAATTGGAATTGTCGTAAGGCAGTTCCTTTTCTGTTAAAATGGAGAATATAATATTGAACTGAAATAATGATAGTTTATTATAAATTAGCAAATGTTTTAAAAGAAAGAAATATGCAATGGATAGATGAATCTGAACAAAAAGAAAAAGAAATACAATCACAAATCGATGCATTGCAAAAGCAATTAGCAGAGGTAAAAGCAAATAAGAAATAACATGTGTCAAATATAACTACACACCAGCCAAGCACCCAACAAGGGTGCTATTTTTATTCAGCATCGGTCATGTGGAACGTATCAAACAGTGGAAGCAGTGGAAAAAGATATAATTTTATTGGCAAAAGAACGAAAAAACGATATGATAGAACTTGAGTATTAAACAAATATAAGGAGCACCGCAATGTACATCATCATATGCTTAGACGACAATAACGGACTTGCCTTCAATCACAGAAGGCAGTCGCAGGACCGCATCGTAGCGGAAGATATCAGAAAAACAGTTGGAGAAAAGAAACTTTGGATAACTGATTACAGCCGGAAGTTGTTTCAAGCTGTTTCGAATTTAGAAATCAGTGAAAATCCAAAAGAGGAAGCGAAAAAAGGAGAATATGTTTTTCAGGAATTGGAAACATTGGATACAGATGACGAACAAATTGAGCAGTTTATAATCTATCGCTGGAACAGAGTATATCCAGCAGATGTTTCTGTTGAGATAGGAGCCGAATGGAAACTGACAGAAACGGAAGAGTTTCCCGGTTTTTCACATGAAAAAATTACAAAAGAAATTTATTGCAGAGAGTAGAAGGAGAAAAAGCAGAACGAAAAGTGTTTTGTAAGAGTAAGGCAATGAGGAAGAACAGAGAAATTTTAAAATGGAAAAATAATATGAGAGCACTGGCGATGGTGATTTGTCTCGCATTGACGATGCAGTTTGCTTCTGGATGTGGAACAACAGAATCAGCACAGAGTACACAGGAAAATGTAACGACAATCGTAGAAACATTTGATTTTGCAGCCGTTCCGGCATATGATGGAACGGCATATGTTGCAGTCAATGATAACGTTCCTTTTTTTACAGAGGAAGAGTTGAGCAGTGCTTCCTATGAGACGTATGGAGAATTGGATCCGCTTGGAAGATGCACGGTCTGTGTGGCAAGCGTGGGACAGGATCTGATGCCGGCGGAGGAGCGTGGGAATATTGGTGCGGTAAAGCCGACCGGCTGGCATACTGTGAAATATGATTTTGTCGATGGAAAATATTTGTATAACCGCTGTCATCTGATCGGTTATCAGCTTACAGGAGAAAATGCAAATGAAAAAAATCTTATTACCGGAACCAGATATTTGAACATAGAAGGAATGCTTCCGTTTGAAAATATGGTAGCGGACTATGTGAAAGAAACAGATCAACACGTTATGTATCGTGTGACGCCGGTTTTTGAGGGTGATAACCTTCTGGCGGCAGGCGTGCTGATGGAGGGAAAATCGGTTGAAGACAACGGAGAAGGTGTTTTATTCTGCGTTTTTGCATATAATGTGCAGCCGGGTGTGTCGATTGATTATGCGACAGGGGAAAGCTCTGCGGACAGAACAATTGTAAATGATACCAGTGCGCAGGAAGAAACAAAACAGTCCACCAGCACAAGTGTGCAGCAGGAGGAAACGCAACAGTCGACAGATACCAATGTGCAGCAGGAGGAAACACAGCAGTCCGCAGAAATGCAGACATATGTACTGAACACGAACACACATAAATTCCATAAGCCGGGTTGTTACAGTGTAGAGAAAATCAAACCGGAAAGTTATGCGGAATTTACAGGAACAAGAGAGGAAGCGATTGCATATGGATATGATCCATGTAAAAACTGTAACCCATAATCATTCCCTCAGAACATAACAAACAACAGAATTGAAAGCGATAATAGATATGAAAAAAAGTGATAGAACACAAGATACAGGTAACATAATAGAGATTGCAGATCTGACTCTGCCGGAGTTACAAGTGTATACAAGCTTAAATGAGGCGCAGTTACTGCATTATTATGAACCGGCATCGGGGATTTTTATTGCAGAAAGTCCGAAAGTGATCGAGAGGGCGCTGGATTTTGGATGCGAACCAATCTCTATATTAATGGAGCAAAAGGATTTGGATACAAGCGGAAAAAACATTGTAAAACAATGCCAAGACACACCGGTTTACACAGCAAAACTTGAGGTGTTAGAACAGATCACAGGATATAAACTTGCAAGGGGAATGTTGTGTGCCATGCATCGTCCTGCAATGCCTTCGGCAGAAGAAGTCTGTAAAAATGCAAGGCGTATCGCAGTGTTGGAAAATGTTGTAAATCCAACAAATGTAGGAGCGATTTTCCGGTCAGCGGCGGCATTAAACATGGATGCGGTGCTGTTGACGTCTGCGTGCAGTGATCCCCTTTACCGCAGGGCAATCCGTGTGAGCATGGGAACTGTATTTCAGGTGCCGTGGACTTACATTGAAAATAAAAATGTCTCCTGGCCACAGGGTGGGATGGACTTATTGCATGAGTATGGATTTAAGACGGTTGCCATGGCTCTTCGGAATGATTCTGTCCGTATTGATGATGAAAAATTACATGCAGAAGAAAAGCTTGCAATTATTTTAGGAACTGAGGGAGATGGTCTGGCTGCAGAGACTATGGCAGACTGTGACTATACAGTAAAAATCCCAATGAGCCACGGAGTGGATTCTTTAAACGTAGCGGCGGCGAGTGCGGTTGCTTTCTGGGAATTTGGAAAGTAATGGATTTACAAAAGAAATGGGATGGAGTTTGGAAAATGAAATTTATACAGCAATATAAAAATCTGAGCAAGGAGATTTACATTCTGTTCTTTGGCAGAGTTGTGACCAGTATGGGTTCCCTGATCTGGCCGCTTCTCACTTTGATTTTGAAAAATAAATTAGGATATAATGCGACAACGATTGCCACCATCACAATGGCAATGTCCATTTTGCAGTTTCCAATGCTGCTGCTTGGCGGAAAACTGGCAGATACGATGAACCGTAAAAAAATTATCGTATGCTGTGATATGGTTACAGTTATTTCTTATATTATCTGCGGTCTGCTGCCGTTGTCTGGATATAGCATTGCACTTTTTTATCTTGCCGGAGTGTTTGCGACAATTGAAGGTCCATCCTATGATGCGCTGGTTGCAGATCTGAGTGACAGCGAGAGCAGGGAAAAGGCGTATAGTCTGCAATATCTCGGAATGAATTTAGGACTTGTGCTTTCCCCGACAATTGCCGGATTTTTATTTGAAAACTATCTGGGACTGGCATTTATAATTACCGGAATTGCAACATTTTCCTCCACGCTTTTGATTATTTTATTTGTAAAGCAGCTTCGGGTAGAGAAGAAAAAAGTGAGCGAGTACGAGGAAAAACGGGAGAATGAGCATGTATTTAAGATTTTATGGGAACGCAGGCCAATCCTGATTTATGCTTTGGTGGCAGGTTTCGGAGGGCTGGTCTATGCACAGTTTAATTATCTTCTGCCACTGAACATGGAAACATTATACGGAGCAAAAGGAGCTGCTATTTTTGGCATGCTGACAAGCACAAACGCATTGGTAGTGATCATTGCAACACCAATTATAACTACTTTTACAGGAAGAATAATAGATGTCCGAAAAATTCTGATTGGAGAAAGCCTGATTATTTTAGGATTATCCGGGTATCGGTTTGTACAGGGAATCATGCCGCTTTATTTTGTGCTGATGATTATTTTTACAGTTGGCGAAGTGTTTAATACGCTGGGAAACCAGCCGTATATGACCAGACGGATGCCGTCCACGCACTGGGGACGTGTCAATTCGTTCATTTATACGGTAAGCGGTGCATTTTCTGCCTGGGGCAATATTCTGATCGGAAAAATCGTTGATAACAGTGGATATGACCGAGCGTGGCTTGCAGTGGGGGCTTTTGGTGTTGCAACCATCGTTTTGGCGGTGACACTCAACATTATGGATAAAAAACAGTTTTATTTACTGTATGAGAAAAAAGAAGGAAAGGTGGAAGGATGAGGAGAAAATATATGAACATCTGTCTGATTTTGGGATTACTTTGTCTGGTTTATGGGTTGACTGTGGCGATTGCACCGATCTGGCTCTGTATCGCGAGGATGGAAGATTAGAGGAAGTGCGGAAAAGAAATTATCTGAACCCGGGGGTCATACAGGAAGAGAAACATTTGCTGGCAAAACATTATCTGTATCATATGACAGGAACGGATACACTGATGTTCGAAAGGGAGTTTTTGCTGAAGTCAGGAGGATTTCCACCGATTGACCTTGGGGATGAATTCTATCTGATGGAGAAAGTCATTCGGAATCACGGAACAGTCAGCTACCTTCCAAGATGTGATGTGAAGGCACTGGTGCATACAGAATCTGAGGGGATGTCCAGCCGAGAAAGAAAAATTGAAGGTGAAAATCGGTTATTTGCACATAAAAAGAAATATTGGGCAGATATGAGATGGGGAGAAAAAAGAAAAATTTGTATGCGCCATCATATGGTACTTGGGTATACGTATCTTAGAAACCGACAGTATCCGGCATTTGTAAAAGAAGGAATGCAGGCTTTATTATCGGCACCGTTTGCCTGTATAGCAATGGTGTGGAAAAGAAAATAAGGAATATGTCTTTATGATGAAAAAAATAGAGAATTTACTGAAAACCAGTTATGCCAGAATTACGACTTCGGAGGAACCCAATGAGAAAAAATGGGTGTTCTCTTCAGTGCATAACCGGGCATTCAATTATAATTCCAGTGCGCTTTTTGAATA
>OGXZ01000091.1_pt1 | contig 45766 bp, 45 predicted proteins | sample 1576431 | NCBI WGS metagenome assembly OGXZ01 (sample SAMEA3541590, study PRJEB24748) | human gut metagenome | biome: human gut; feature: human-associated habitat; material: faeces | place: China | collected 2012
ATTCGAACCCCCGACCCACGGCTTAGAAGGCCGTTGCTCTATCCAGCTGAGCTACTGATTCATTCGTAATTCGGCAAGAGATATTATGCCATAAAAAATAAGCGCCGTCAAGGCTTTTTTCTGAAAAATCAGGAAAAAAAACTGTTTTTTACACAATACAGCCCCGAAACCATCCTTCAGGGCTGCAAAAATCATCCTTTTAATCTGCAAAAAGGCATATCTCTGTGATATTCCATAATGGCGCCTTCCATTCTGCCGTTTTCCTCAATGGTGAGGATGCCAAATGTGGGAGGCGTGCCACCGCGGGGCATGGAAATGCTGCCGGGATTAAACAGCATCACCCGTCCTCTGTCATCGTAAACAGGACGATGAGTATGTCCAAAGAGCACCACATCTGCCCCTTGTTCTTCTGCCCAGTAAGAAATGCTGTCATAATTCCAGTATACCCGCTGTTTATGCCCATGGACAAGGAGCAATTTTTTTCCGCCTGCGAATACCATCTTCTTATCGGGCGTATCCCAGGAGTAATCGTTGTTGCCCAGCACATAATGGAACGGGAGAGATGGAAATTCCTTTTTCAGTTCCATGGCGTCTGTATCGTGGTCCCCCAGATGCAGCACCATATCCATCTGCCCGCCAATGCGCCGCAATACCTCTCTGGCATTGTCCAGATAATTATGGGTATCGCTGAAAACCAGTATCTTCATGGTTTACAGCTCCTTTTTCAGCAGTTCTTTCATCTTCCGCAGGGCTTTGCCTCTGTGGCTGATGGCGTTCTTTTCCTCAGAAGAAAGTTCTGCCATGTATTTTTTCAGTTCAGGCACATAGAAAATGGGGTCATAACCGAAGCCGTTTTCTCCGGTAGGTTCCCAGCCAATGATGCCTTCTACGGTGTCCAGACTTACCAGACGTCTGCCGTCAGGGAAAGCCGCTACGATGCAGCTGACAAAACGGGCAGTTCTGTCTTTTTCTTCCACACCTTTGAGTTTTTCCAGAATGACTTTGAATTTTTCAGGATAAGGGGTATCTTCTCCCAGGAAACGTGCGGAATAAATGCCGGGGGCTTTATCCAGATAGTCGATTTCCAGACCGGAATCATCTGCCAGTGTGATTTTGCCGGAGATTTCCATGACCTGTACAGCCTTTTTCATGGAATTTTCTTCAAAAGTTTTGCCGTCTTCCACCACATCGATGGTGATACCAGCTTCTTCCATAGATACCACGTTTACGTTCATATCTGCAAGGATTTCGTTGATTTCCCGAATTTTCCCCTTGTTTTTTGTTGCAAAAATAATGGTTTCCATCTCTTTCCTCCTTTATTTACAGTTCCAGACCATCCAGTGCCTTTTTCTGTAATGCCTGCAATTCGCGATTGCCTTTTTCACCCAGTGCCAGCAGCTGGTGCAGCTGTTCCTGAGAAAATGTGCCATGCTCGCCTGTGCCCTGCAATTCTACAAAACCGCCTGCGTCGTTCACAACGATATTCATATCCACTTCTGCTGCGGAGTCTTCCACGTAACACAAATCCAGCATAGGTTCGCCGTCTACAATACCTACGCTGATGGCGGAAATATAGTGGCGCAGAGGTGTTTTTTCCAGAACGCCTTCTTCCACCAATCTCTGACATGCCATAGCAAGGGCAACAAAACCGCCTGTGATGGAAGCAGTACGAGTGCCGCCGTCTGCCTGAATGACATCGCAGTCCACAGTGATGCTTCTTTCGCCCAGCGCTTCCAAATCCACTGCCGCACGGAGAGCGCGACCAATGAGTCGCTGGATTTCTGTTGCACGGGGATTCAGTTTCAGTTTGTTGATGTCACGTTTGTTCCGGCTGGCTGTTGCCCGGGGCAACATAGCATATTCCGCTGTTACCCAGCCGCTGCCGCTTTCCCGCAGAAAAGGGGGTACGTTTTCTTCTACCGTTGCGTTACAAATAACTTTTGTATCGCCAAATTCTATCAAAACAGAGCCTTCCGCATACTTTGTAAAATTCTTTGTGATACGGATGGGGCGCAGTTGGTTGTTTTCTCTGCCGTCATATCTGCTCACGTTAGTTCCTCCTTTATTTTCCAAAAAAATCTCTGTTTAGGGGCATCTTCATAAGAAAACAAGGAAAGCTGAGATTCTTTTCGAGGATTTCAGCTTTCTTATTTTTACGAAGAATGGATTTGATATGTTTTCTTCTGAAGACAGCCGTCGTAATTCCCCTTAAGAAATCAAGAAAGCGAAAATCAAGGTTTTCTTAAGGGGAATTTGCTTTCATTATAGCCTGATTTTCCCTTTTTGAACAGCCCCACAGAAAAAAACAGGAAGATGTCACATCTTCCTGTTTTCGTATGTTATCTCAATTTGTAATTGCTCATGGCATAAATGATACCATCGCCAATGGCTTTTGCTGCCGCATCCTGATAAGTTGCCTGAGAAATTTTCAGGGCATCACCGGGATTGGACAGGAAGCATGTTTCGATGAGGATAGCAGGTACTGTTGTGGAATTGAGAATCAACAGGTCGGGACGGGATTTTACGCCACGGTTTGTTGTGCTCAATGCGGAAGGCAGTCTGCTCTGTACCGCCTGTGCTGCCTGCAAACTGGTCAATGTGCCGTTGCCGTCATTGCTGTGAGCGGCGTACAGTGTTTCTGTACCGCTGGCAGAAGCTGTACCTGCGTTCATATGGATGGAAACCATCAGGTCCGCAATCTGGTTGGCTGTTTTTGCACGGTCTGCATTGGCAGGTCTGCTGTCATCATCTCTGGTGAGATATACCTTGATGTTGGAATTGCTTTCCACATAAGATTTTACTTTCAGTACCATGGTCAGGTTCATGGTCTTTTCTGTGAGTCCATTGCCGCTGGTACCGGGGTCATTGCCGCCGTGACCCGCATCCAGCAGAAGGACTTTGTCGTATACCTGCTGAGGGTTCTTTGCTGTGATTTCATAAGCGCTGCCGGTGTCCTTGATGGTATAAGCGCTGATGATGTTCTGATTGAAGCGAATCACAGTATTTCCGCCGGTGGTGGAGATGGTAAAGGACTTAATCTGGTCTGTATTCACGTTCAAAGTACCGTAACCATATACGTCAGAATAATCTCCGGGCAGTGTCAGCTCGTAATATCCATCCAGATATGCATCGTTATGTTTGATGCTGCCGGTGTTGATGGTCTTTACTTTTTTCAGTGTCAGTGTATCGGTGCTGTCATCATAAGAAAGGTTTTCCAATGTGGATTTCTGGATGGTGACAGTCAGTTTTCCATTTTCTTCTTTCCATGTCATCTGTGTCAGGTCGTTTGCTTCCACCACTACGCGGAATGTGGTGCCATTCATCCAGCCTGTTCTGACTTTGCTGACATATTCCAAACCGTCTGTATTGATGATTTCATCAATATCATCCGCCTTTACGCCGGGCATATCAATGACCGTACGGTAAGGGTCCTGCATGGTGGTCACCGTTGCACCTGTTGCGCCGCTGGCGTTGATGGTGACGGTTTCCGTATTGCCGCTGTGGCTGCTGGTGATGCTCTTGATTTCCACCTGTTCAAATGCCAGTGTCACCTGATTTTTCGCAGCGTTTGGTGTTACTTTGTATTCCATTTTGCCTGTCAGGTCAAATACCACACGGGTATATGTTTCTCCGTTGTCCGCCGTATGCTGTGCCGTACGGATGGCAGTGACAAAAGGACTGTTGGTGGCAGTGATATTGGCAGAAAGCCCATTTGTTGCGCCGTAGAAATCCAGTACCACTTTATTGTCGCTGACATAAACTTCTTCACATCTGTTGAATGTGCCAGTGGTTGTAATGACAAAATTCTGTGTTGCTGTTTTGGATGTGGGCACAGTCACACTGGATACTTTCCCTGTGGTGGCTGTGCTGGTTCCTGTATTGGTACCGGTGCTGCCGCCGGTACTTTCACCGGTGCTGGGAGCTTCACCAATGTATACGGTTCTGTTGGGGTCATCCCATGTGACATCAATATCCAGTGCTGTTGCCAGTGCACGAACAGGCAGCATGGTTCTGTCGTTGATAATCATGGGTGCCACGTCCATGGTAAAGGCTTCCCCGTTTTTATAACCTGTCTTGCTGTCAATCTGGAACACTACTGTATGGGTGTCACTGACAGCATAAACCTGTCTTGCCGCTTCGTTCCATGTGACGGTACAACCAAGCTCCTCACAGATGCCACGCATAGGCAACATGGTTCTGCCGTCAATGCTTACCGCCGGCATATTAGGGTCTGTATAGCTTTCTCCATCGATGACGATGGCAATTTCTTTGGCGTTATACGCATGGTGAGCGCCATTATAAAACAAGTCCATCTGGACATTGGCGGCAAATGCCGTCGTCGTGTATAACAGTCCTGCTGCCAATGTGGTCAGCAGCAGACGTTTTCCTTTGTACCACATATTTTCCGCTCCTTTGTTCTTCCTTCTTTTTATCACACAAAACAGTATATCAAATTTTGTCGGAATGAAAAGGAAAAAGTTCCATTTGCAATGGAATTTTAATAAATTCCCATGAAACTGCCATGAAAACCTCATTTTTTGTCATTTTTGCCCATGAAAAAAAAAGCGGAAAATCCGGCTGCCCGAACTTTCCAGCTTCTTTTGAAATTTCTTATTCCCCTTCGGCGTATTTCCAGAAGGCTTTTAGTTTGTTCATGACTTTTCCATGGACACTGTCGGGAGGATATTCCCCATTTTCGTCTTTTTCTCCGGCAGGTGTGCTCATCAAAAGGGCAATGCCTTCGTCAATGGTAGAAATGGGATAAATATGGAATACCCCTTCTTTCACGGCTTCCACCACTTCATCCTTCAGCACCAAATCCCGGATATTGGAAACAGGAATGATAACCCCCTGTTTGCCCGTCAATCCACGCTTTTTGCACAGGTCAAAGAACCCTTCAATCTTATATGTGACACCGCCAATGGCCTGAATTTCCCCTTTCTGGTTTACGGAGCCTGTCACCGCCAAATCCTGACGGATGGGCAGTTCTGCCAGAGAAGACAGGATACAGTACAGCTCTGTACTGGATGCGCTGTCCCCATCAATGCCGTTGTAATTCTGCTCGAAGCAGACACGGCAGGACAGAGAAAGGGGGAATTTCTGGGCATAAGTCTGTCCCAGATAACCTGTTATAATCTGTACCCCTTTGTCATGGGTCTGACCGCTCATGCGGGCCTCTTTTTCGATATTAACGATACCAGATTTGCCTACATAAGTGGTGGCAGTAATACGGCTGGGATTGCCGAAGGCATAAGAGCCCATATCCAGCACTGCCAGACCGTTAATCTGCCCCACTTCCGCGCCGTCCACGTCAATCATGATAACGTTTTCTTCCAGCATTTCATCCAGTTTTTCTTCATAAAGCCGCAAACGGTCTTCTTTTTCCACAATGGTTTTCTGCACATGTTTTGCCGTTACCATTTCCGCACCGTCCAGCTTTGCCCATACTGCCGCTTCCCCCAAAATTTCCGCCAGATGGTTGAATCTGGTGGACAGCTTGTTCTGCCGTTCCGCAGAACGGGAGGAATATTCCACCACAGCGCAGACAGCACTCACATCAAAGTCCATGGTTTTTTCCCGCATGGTAAAACCTTTGATGAACTGGGCAATCTTCAGCATATTTTCCTGAGAACGAGGCATTTCATAGTCGAAATCCGCTCTGATTTTAAAGAACTTGTCGAACTCCTCATCATAAGTGCTGAGCAGTTCGTAATAATAACTGCTGCCGATCATGATGATTTTGATATTGGCAGGGATGGGTTCCGGTTTCAACGTAGGTGCCACCACTGTGCCCAGCTGTTCCCGAATGGCATCCATGTTGATTTCCTTTGTCTTAATCACACGGCGCAAAGCTTCCCACGCCTGCGGAGCGGAGAGGATATCCTGTGCCTGCACAATGAGATAACCGCCATTTGCCTTATGGAACAAACCACTTTTGATTTTCATAAAGTCTGTGGTCAGGTTACCGAATTCGCTGTCGTATTCCACTTCCCCCACCAAATTATAATAAGTGGGATTGAATGTGGTCACTACAGGAGCGCCTTTTGTTTCGCTGTTATCTACGATAAGATTTACTTTATATTTCAGTGTCACATCTTCCGGCTGTTTTTTGGAAAGCATAGGCAGCAGAGATGCCAGACCTTCTTCCCCGTCGTCCTCATCTTCAAAGAACTGGCTGATATTTTCCAGTACATCTTCTTTCACGGCATTGATATATGCCACTGCTTTTTCGTTCTGTTCATATTTTTCCTGAACAGCGCTCACATGGTGACCAATGGCAAACATGCCAACTTTATAGTCCAGCTGGTCTACGCACCGTTTGGATTCCTTATCCAATTCCCGGATGTCCCGCATAATGGCAGAAGCCTTTTCCTGTACAATCTGGGAATTTTTCTCAATGACATCTTTCACGTCTTCCGCAAGGTCGTCGTATTCTTCCTCACCCACAGGTTTCCCATCCACCACAGGCATAAAGTAAATGCCAGAATTGGTGGTTTTCACCTGAAAATCATTTTCCGCCGCTTCTTTGCTCATCTGATCCATGAGAGCATCCCGTTTTTCATCAAAACCGCGAAGCAGTTCTGTTTTCTGCTTTTCGTAGTCCTCTGTACGGAATACTTTCTGAAGCTCTGTCTGGAACAGCTGCACCAGCTCATTCATATCATCCCGGAACTTTCTGCCTTCTCCTGCGGGAAAAGACAGTGCCAGAGGGCTTCTGGGGTTCTGGAAGTTATAAACATAGCACCAGTCCAGAGGCACTTCTTCCGTTGCCGCCAGACGTTCTGTGCTGGCTTTGGCATAGGTGGTTTTCCCTGTGCCGGAGGGTCCTGACATATAAATGTTATAGCCTTTGATCTTCACATGAAGCCCAAAGTCAAAGGCTTTGACAGCTCTATCCTGACCAATAATGCCTTCCAACGGTTCCAGTTCCGCAGTGGAACGGAAAGAGAAATCATCGGCAGAACAGCCATTTTTCAGCTCTGTATAAGAAAGTTCGCGTTGCATATCCTTTCGCCTCCTTGCAAAAAATGCCGAAGAAAAGGGTTCTTCGGCATCTCAAAAATCAATCTTCCTGCCCTTCATAAAAAGGCGTATATTTCCACATAATGACTGCGTCCTCGTGGGTATCGGGGTAATAATTTTTCCGCAGACCTTCGGCACGGTAACCATGTTTATGGTACAGATGCTGGGCAGGGGCGTTGCTGATACGCACCTCCAAGGTAATGCCAATCATTTCTTTTTCCATAGCAACCTGTTCCAGCTGTTCCATAAGGGCATCACCAATGCCCTGTTTGCGGTAATCTTCCAGCACTGCCACATTGGTGATATGACCTTCGGTGATGACGTGCCACATACCTGCGTAGCCGACGATTTTTCCGTCTGCCACCGCCACATAATAAATGGCAAGGTTGTTTTCTGTCATTTCCCGTTCAAAGTCTTTCCGTGTCCAAGGGATAGAAAAGGTCGCTTCTTCCACAGCCAACACGCCGTCAATATGCTCCACTGTCATGGGGATAATTTCAAACATGTTCCGCTGCCTCCTTTTTCAGACGTTCTTCCCTTTCCCTCTCTGCCTGTGACTTCCGCAGATAAATCAGTTCCAGTTCGTTGCCGGAAATGGCTTTGCCTTCTTCTGCCATGACTTTACCGTAAGCTGCCACTGCTGCCGCACGCTGCAAAGCGCAATGGGCAGGGGCAAAGTGGAAGTCTGGATTTTTCGCCAGTTTTTCTCTATGCACCGGCACGCCGTCCCCTAAGAAAATCACATCCCGTTCAAAGGATTCGGCAATGTCGATGATGACATCAATGCTTTCTGCCATATGTTCTGTCAGAGGCACCAGTTTTTCCCCTTCCCATTCATAGAAGCAGGCATACACCTGCTGCCGTCTGGCGTCCATAATGGGGCAGACGATGGCACCTGTCATAAACATATGATATGCCAGAGCATCCAAAGTGGGAACGGCAAGAAGGGGCTTGTTCAGTCCCAGACAAAGACCTTTTGCCGTTGCAGCGCCAATACGCAGCCCTGTAAAAGAGCCGGGTCCAACGGCGCAGGCAATATAATCCACATCTTTCGGGTCTGTATTTGTTTTTTCGCAGATTTCTGCCACCATAGGCAGAATGGTCTGACTATGTGTCAGTTTATCATTCTGGGTAAATTCCCCAATGAGTTTTTCATCTTCGATGAGGGCAGCACTTGCAGTCTGTCCTGATGTATCGATTGCCAGTATTTTCATGCTTCCACCTCCTGCCGCAGAGTGATCCTGCGATAGTCCTCGCCTTTTGCAAAATCCTTTTCCACTGTCAGCCAGATGGCTTCCTTAGGGATCAGGTCGGGGAACAGTTCTGCCCATTCCACAAGGCAGACACCGTCGCCAAAAAAGTATTCTTCGTAGCCAATGTCGTCCATTTCCTCCTCACAGGAAAGACGGTACACATCAAAATGGTAAAAAGGCAGGCGTCCGTCATGGTATTCATTGACAATGGTAAAGGTAGGGCTGGTGACGTGATCCGTCACCCCAAGCCCTGCCGCAAAGCCTTTGGTAAACACGGTTTTTCCGGTGCCCAGATCCCCTGTCAGGCAAAAGATCTGTCCCCTTTGGGCGTTTTTACCCATTTCTTCTCCCAAAGCCGCCGTTTCCGCCGGGCTGTGGGTTTCCCAGATTTTTTCCATAATAGCCCCCCAGTTTCTCTTTAGTACATGAAGATGGCTGTGATGCCTGTGTCGATTTCTTTGGATTCCTTGCCATCGTAGTAGTACAGATCGCCTTTATTGGCTGTATAATCATAGTTCTTCAGATAAGCCAGCTTGCCGTTGTATTTGTACTGCATGCTGTAAACGCCAGTGTCGATAAGTGTATCTTCGCCATTTGCCATTACATGCAGGTCGCCATTGCCATTTTCCTGGTCGATGTTGTTGATATAGTATACCGCATCGCCATCCGCAGCAAAGTGTACGCCGCCAACGCTTTCCACTTCTGTAGGGTCGCCGCCGTTCCAGATACCCATGGTACCCAGACCGTTTTCATAATCCTTGAAGTAACCCACATCATGAGTGGTGCCAAGGAAGTCTGCCACTTCCACATTTTCCATAGTGAAAGAAGGTTCAGCGCCCAGTTTGCCAACATTCAGTGTTGTTGCGCCAGTCATAGTGTCTGTTTCGTAATAGCCTACTATGGTGCCGTCGTCAGAAAGGAACACATTGGCAGGAGAAATGTTTTTACCTTCCAGCTGCCAGCTGCCGCCGGTAGCATTCACTACCAGAATCTTCGGTTCTGTATACATCAGGCTCATATAATAGCCCTGTTCTGCGTCTTCCAGACTTCCCAGCTGGGAAATAGGCATTTTTTCCATATCGCCTGCTGCGTAGCATACAGCATAAGGTCTGTCATTTTCCAAAGATACGGCAGAGATGGTGTCAGAAGCCACTTCTGTCAGTTTGCCGTTGCTGTAGATATATACTTTCTGGAGTACAGGTTCAATGCCTTCGCCGCTTTCCATCGCTGTACGGATGGCATCACGCTGGAGTTTTTCCTGATAAGCGTCGCCGTCTGCTTCTGTCAGCAGCGCGTCACTTTCTTCCAGATCGTCTTCAATGATAGATTCATATGTTACCAGACCTTCGCTGGGACCCATGAGCAGTACATCTTTGCCGTTGGGCATTACTTCCAGATAAGTCACTTCATCCATGATTTTCACAGGTTCTGTGCCGTAAGCATACACGAATGCGGCATAGCCTTCGCCTTCTGCCCCTGCAAAATAGATTTCGTCTGTATCGCTGGTCATCATAGCTGTTGCTGCGTTTTCATGGAGGCATACAGCTTCTTCGCCTTCGGCTGTGCCTTTTGCGTAAAGGGCTGTGCCATTGTCGCCGCTCTTGCGGTACATCACGAAGCTGCCGTCATTGCTGATGGCATAAGAGCCGCTTTCTGCCAAAATATTGGATTCCACCAGTGTGGATGTGCCATTTACAAACTGATACAGATCAGCTGCGCCGTCTGCTGTTGTTTTTACAAAAATAGCTGCTGCGCCGTCTTTTGTGGGCATATAGTCCGCTACGGCTTTGCTCACCAGAGTACCTTCGCTGTCTGCGCCAACGCCTTTGTAATACAGGTCAAATGTGCCGTCTTCCCGCACATTGGTGCTGTAATACAGACCGCTGCCGTCTTCATTGAATGTGGTACCCCATGCGGAATAGTACTGGTTGTACTGACCGCCGGCAGAAATGCCTTCCGCTGCCACATAAGCGTCGTTTTCCAAGTCGTAAATATACAGGTTGTTGTCCTTCGCATAGGCAATGCCTTTGTCTGCGTGGACTTCACCAACAGGACCCACCATTTTCCAGCACAATGCCAGAACGCCGATGAACACCAGCAGTCCGACAACGATGCCAACGATGTTGGTACCGGATTTTGCAGGCGCTGCTGTCTGCACAGGTGTTTCTTCTGCCACAGGTTCCGCAGCCGGTTCTTCTGCTGGTTCTGTTGTTTCTTCTGTTATCGTTTCTTCTGTTATCGTTTCTTCTGTCGCTGTTTCTTCCACCGTTTCTTCAGCGACTGTTTCTTCCTTTACATCTTCTGTTGTCTGTGTCACTTCTTCTGCGCTCTGCACTTCTTCCGCTGCCTTTGTTTCCGCGGGCATCTGCTGTGCCTGATCCTCCGTCAGGGAAAGATCCTTCTTTTCTTCGTCCATATTTCAGGAACCTCCTTCAATTAAAAATATCTGTTTTTGACAGCCAACACTGTCCGCCCCAGCCGTTTCGTTCTTCGCATTGTCGGACTATTTATAGACCGACACAAAAAAACAGGCACGTCCGCAACCAGCCGCTTTTTCTGCCGTTGTTTTCCCTGCCGTTTCTGTTTCCGTTTTCTGCCAAAAAACAGTCTTTTTCCAACAGAAAATCCTCTGCGCAGCATTTTCCAGAAAAAAAGACCGTCTTTGCCATATTTTTCTATCATTTTGAAATTCAGATTCATCATGATTCCCCTTCCCGAAACCGGTACTTTATTATACCACAGTTATTCCAACGTTACAAGAAAAGGGGATTTTTCAAAGGAAATTCTCATCTTCTATGGAAAAAACAGTAAATTATTAAAAATTTATTAACAATCGTAAAAAATGCGTAACTTTTAGTTTACAAATTTTGGATTATTTAGTATACTAATTCAGGAAAAAAAGACAGAAAGGTGATCTCATGGCAGAAAATGAAAACTTCTCCAAAGATAACAATACAGAAAACATTCTGACAGAAAATACAGAACTTACAGAAAATACAGAAAACACTGCATCTGCAGAAAACACACAGGCAGAAGCAAAGGCGGACAAGCATCTGATTACGCTGCATCTGTCCCACAAAAACGGTTCCAAAACCCTGCACCTGAAAAAAGGTCATCTCATCGCTGCATCTGTAGCGGCATTATTGGTACTGGGCGGCGGCGCTTATGCGGGTGTTTCCTATTTGCAGACCCAGAACCGTCTGACAAACTCTCAGCAGCAGCTGGCAGAAATGGAAAAAGAAAACCGTAAACTGACCCAGCGCACAGAAATGCTGGAAAACGAAAACGAAGAATACACCCAGCACATCAACGAAATCCAGATGAAAACAGAAGAGCTGGAAAACAAGATGACGGAACTGGAAAATACAAAACAGAGCCTTGCAGAAGAAATCAATAACATGAGCGGCAGCACCACTTCCACTACAACTACCGAAAGCACAGAAGACGCTTCCGCCGCAAGCAACGACACTGCTTCCGCAGAAGCAGACCTTTCCACTGCATGCCTTTCCATTCTGGAAAACGGCAATACATCTCAGTCCGGTGAAAAAACATTCACCACCATCGTCACAACTTCTTACAACAAGGCAACATCTCTTTCCGCGCAGCTGGATAAAATGAATGTCATGCTGGATCTGACAGGCGCTTCCTTCGTGGATGTGGCAACAAACGTCACAGAAACACTGGCACAGTACAGCAACGTACCTATGGGCTATCCTGTAGAAGATTATGTGATGTCCACAGAATTCAATCCCGACGGTGATCCTACCATCAGCGACGGTCGTGTGCATAAAGGCGTTGACCTTTCCACCAGAAGCCAGATCGTACCCATCAGCGCAACAGCGGCAGGTACTGTTGTAGAAGCTACTTACCATGATGACTATGGTTATTATGTAAAGATCGACCACGGCAACGGTTTCACCACGCTGTATGCCCATAACTCCGAAAATCTGGTAGAAGTTGGCGACACTGTGAAAAAAGGCGATGTCATCGCTATGACTGGTTCCACCGGCATGTCCACTGGTGTTCACTGCCATTATGAAATTCAGCTCAACGGCATTTACCAGAACCCGAAAGACTACGAATAATCGTTATGTTTAAAAAAGAAATTTTGCTGGAATCCTGAAAAAGGATTCCAGCTTTTTTATTTTATCAGGATTTTACTCCATTCCAGGATTGTTCCATTTTTTGTAAAAAATCCCGGTGCAAAATCCTACCTTTTCACTTTGTCATGTGGTAGAATAGGCATACAAAGAGGAACTCCTCTAATCTTAAAGCAATCTTAAAGATTTTTTCCCTGTTTTCTTAAAGGGAATATTGATACAATAAAAGCAGAAATTTGGAGGTGTATGAACCATGTATAATATCTTGATTTGTGACGACGAAAAGGACATTGTGTCCGCTTTGTCCATTTACCTTTCTACAGAAAATTATAAAATCTTTACGGCTTTTACGGGAAAAGAAGCATTGGACGTGGTTGCCCATAACGACATCCATCTGGTGCTCATGGACGTGATGATGCCACAGATGGACGGCATTTCCGCCACAGCGAAACTGCGGGAACAGTACAACATCCCCATCATTCTGCTGACAGCGAAAAGTGAGGACAGCGACAAAATCCTTGGGCTGAACATCGGCGCTGACGACTACATCACAAAGCCCTTCAACCCCATTGAGGTTTTGGCAAGGGTCAAATCCCATCTGCGCCGTTACACTTCTTTGGGCGGCATGGCAAAAAAAGCTTCCCATCTGGTCATCGGCGGCATCGACTTGGATGATGATTCCAAGACTGTTACCGTGGACGGAGAACCTGTTTCCCTGACACCCAGTGAATACAACATCCTGAAACTGCTCATGGAAAACCCCGGACGGGTATTTTCCTCCAATCAGATTTATGAACAGATCTGGAACGAGGACGCTTATGGCTCCGGCAGTGTAGTAGCCGTGCATATCCGCCACCTTCGCGAGAAAATCGAAATCAACCCCTCCGAACCCCGTTACCTGAAAGTGGTTTGGGGCTTGGGCTATAAAATGGAGAAGGAGGCGAAGGAATGACAAAAGTGACCCACAATCTGGGAATCAAAGTGACATGCATCTTTCTGGTGATGATCACAGGCATAACCGCCTTTTTCAGCATTGTCGGGATATTGTTCGCCGGAGAAAGCGGTATTTTCAGCGACCAGAAAAAATCCTATTATGATACGCCTTGGTGCGAAAATACCACCTACAGTTATTCCGATAACGTGGTGCGCTGGTATATAGATGGCGCGGAACCAGAAGAAATTGCCAGCATCTTTTCCAACGGCAAAACCAACTTTGCCTTTGAGCTGTATGACTACAATGGCAATCTGGTTATAAAGAGCGAATTACCGGAAAAAATCGGTCTGACCACATCTTATTCTTTCTATTACAATGATGCGCGAGATATCAGCGGCGAATATACTTATTTTGATAATGCCGTTGCTTATACCGTTGTTGGCTATGTAGCAGACCCTCTTTCCGCACCGGATAACTACTGGCTCAGCTATCGGCTCTATAATCTGACCATGTCATTGGGTTACTGGCTGTTCCTCATTGCCCTCGTGAGTCTGTTTATACTGGCGGCATCCTTCATTTATCTGCTTTGTGCCGCAGGTCATCGAGGGGAAAGCGAAGAAATCATCCTAAACGTACAGGATCGCATTCCGCTGGATATTTACCTGCTCCTGTGGTTTGGCATCATGTCCCTGACCATGGGCATCCTTTCCGGCGGCGCTTATTACGGCAATCTGGATGTTACCCGTATGATGTCCATCTTTTTCGGGTTTTTCATACTGGAAGCCCTGTTGCTGGCATTGATCATGACCATGTCCACCCGTCTGAAAAAAGGCGGCTGGTGGAGAAATGCCCTTTCATATTATGTAGTGAAATTCCTCTGGCAGGTATGCAAAGCCATCCTCAGCACCATCGGTGATGCCATTCACGCTTTGCCCAGCACATGGAAGGTTGCAGTCGGCTGGCTGGTGGTATCCTCCATCTATCTTACCAGCACCTATGCGGCAGGCGTTGTGATGATACTGAATTTTGTCCTGCTCATTGTGTTCTGTTCCATTGCAGCACAGTGGCAGAAACTGAGCCGGGCAAGCAAACAGCTTTCCGCCGGCAATCTGGAATATAAGGTAGATACTAAGCGCATGTTCCGCTCCTTCCGCCAGCACGGGGAAGATTTGAACAATATTTCTGAAGGCATTGCCATTGCCCTGAATCAGAAAATGAAGAGTGAACGTCTGCGGACAGAGCTCATCACCAACGTATCCCACGATATCAAAACACCACTGACATCCATCATCAACTATGTGGATTTGCTGAAAAAAGAAGAACTGACCGGACAGGCTTCCGTTTATATCGAAGTGCTGGACCGCCAGTCCCGCCGTCTGAAAAAACTGACGGAAGACCTGGTGGAAGCCTCCAAAGCCTCCACAGGCAACATGCATTGTTCTCTGGCATGCACAGACATTGTGGAACTGGTACAGCAGGCTGTGGGGGAATATGAAGAAAAACTGGCGGCATCCCAGCTGGAAGCTGTTATCAACGCACCGGAAAACGAAATCGTTTACGGTCTGGTGGACGGCAACCTCATGTGGCGTGTGCTGAGCAATCTGCTGAGTAACGCCTGCAAATATTCCCAGCCCAATACCCGCGTTTATATACAGATCAAACAAAATGCGGATCTGGTATTTATCACAGTGAAAAACATCTCCCGGGATCAGCTGAACATCGACCCTGATGAACTGATGGAACGTTTTGTCCGTGGGGACAGCTCCCGTTCTACAGAAGGCAGCGGTCTGGGGCTGAACATTGCCCGTTCTCTGGTGGAACTGCAAAAAGGCAAGTTCTTCCTTTCCATTGACGGCGATCTGTTCAAAGCACAGGTACGCTTTGCTCGGGCATCACTGCCGGAAGCACCAACCCAACCCAATCCCGAAGAAACAACAGCAGAAAATTGACATTGCAAAAAAGATAACAATTTTATGTACTGACAGCAGAACAGACAAGAGCGGCTTTTTCTTCTCTTGTCTGTTCTGTTTTTCTTTGTCCTCTGTCCCATTTTTTTCAGAAATTCTCCTTTTTTTCTCTCTTTGAAACACCGCCTTTGAACTTTGATGTTTTCCCGTTTTTTTGCACGCAAAATATTGATTGTTCGTTTTTTCATACTTTTTATTTGACAAAAAATATACGATCTTTTTTGCTTTTTATAGGCTCTCCATTTGGAGAAAAGGTGGAAAAAGTCCAGTTTCTTCGCATTCCAACTGGTTTTTTCTCCCCATTTTGTGGTTTTGCATCCAAAAATGTCCTTCCTGCCATATTGCCGTATTCAGAAAAAATCAACCGCAAAACAGCTTTTCTTTTCTCTACAATATTTCCATATTTAATGAACTGCTTTTCATTACTTATGGTGTAAACTTAATAAAAACAGTCGTTCATATCGTTTTCTTGCCAAAAGTATACGAAATAATACACAAACTTCCCCTACTTTGTAGAAATTTTCACAGTGCCACTTGCTTTTCCTGCCAAAAGTGATATACTATTATTGCAAGCAGAAGCGAAACCAAGTCCTTTCTATCGTGAAAATGGACAGATGCTAAACTTTTGTTCATCCACTGAAAGGAATTCGCTTTCTTACAGGCAAAGAAATGATTTATTGTAAAAAATATCAATAAAAAGGAGAAGTGAAAGACATGAGAATTTCCGACAGAGTGCAGGCAATGCAGAACTCCCCTATTAGAAAATTCAACCCTCTGGCTGACGCTGCAAAAGCAGAAGGCGTAAAAATTTACCACCTGAACATCGGTCAGCCCGATATCGAAACACCTTCCGTATTCTGGGAAGCAGTAAAAGGCTTTGACCAGAAAGTACTGGCTTATGCTGGTTCCTGGGGTCTGCCTGAACTGCAGGACGCTATCGTTGATTACTTCAAGAGATTCAACATGAATCTGGAAAGAAACGACGTTCTGATCACAAGCGGCGGTTCCGAAGCACTGACACTGGCTTTCCTGTCCATCATCAACCCCGGCGATGAAGTTATCGTTGCTGAACCTTACTACACAAACTACCTGACATTCATTCAGGCTGCTGACGGTGTTGTAAAACCCGTTACTACATACGCTGAAGAAGGTTACAAATACGCTATCAGAGAAAGACTGGAAGCAGTTGTAACAGACAAAACAAAAATGATCTCCATCGTTAACCCTGGTAACCCTACAGGCTGCATCCTGTCCAGAGAAGACATGAGAGTTATCGCTGACTTCGCAAAAGAACATGATCTGTGGATCCTGGCTGACGAAGTTTACAGAGAATTCGCTTATGACGGCAGAGAAATGACATCCTTCGGTCAGATCCCTGACATCGAAGACAGAGTTATCATCATCGACTCCGTTTCTAAGAGATTCTCCGCTTGCGGCGCTCGTATCGGCTGCATGGTATGTAAAAACAAAGAATACATGGCTCAGGTATTCAAAATTGCTATGGGTCGTCTGTGCGTACCTACACTGGACATGGTTGGCGCTACAGCAATGTACAAACTGCCTGCTGACTTCTTCAACGATGTAAGAGCTGAATATGAACACAGAAGAGACGTTACATTCGACGCTCTGAAGAAAATCCCCGGCGTTGTTTGCGAAAAACCCGGCGGTGCTTTCTACATCACATGCAAACTGCCCGTTGAAAACGCAGAAGATCTGCTGCTGTTCCTGCTGAAAGAATTCAGAGAAAACAACGAAACAGTTATGTATGCTCCTGCTGAAGGCTTCTACGCTACACCCGGTCTGGGCAAAAACGAACTGCGTATCGCTTACATCCTGAACGCAGACGATATGGCTAGAGGTATCGAACTGCTGGGCAAAGGTATCGAAGCTTACAAAGCTGCAGGTCACAAATAATTCGACTGCAACATCAGCCATTTGATTATGGCATTGCCTACACAAAAAACAAACAGAGAGAAACGCAAGTTTCTCTCTGTTTTTCTTTTGCCCAAAATACGAAAAAAGAAAGCTGAAATTCTTTATACTACAAGGATTTCAGCTTTCTTTGGTTTCTTCTGAAATTTATTCTTTTGGCTTTGCTTCTGCCCATGTATGGCGGTGCAGTTCCCCTTCCTGGAGCATGCCGGGGAATCCCTGCTGACGCAGTGCTTCATAAATGATAATGGCTACGGAATTGGACAGATTCAAACTTCTTGCCGCTTCCAGCATGGGAATGCGGATGGCCGTATCCGGGTATTGGAGCAGGATTTCCTCAGGAATGCCTGCGCTTTCCTTCCCAAACATCAGATAGTCATTTTCCCCAAAAGTCACATCGGAATAAACATGTTTCGCCTTTGTGGTTGCCATCCAGATTTTTGCATTGGGGTTTTTGTCCAGAAAATCCTGAAAATTCTCATAATACCGAATGTCCAGCAGTTTCCAGTAATCCAGCCCTGCCCGTTTCAAATATTTATCCTCTACAGAAAATCCCAAGGGCTTAATCAGATGCAGCACCGTATTGGTCACAGCGCATGTTCTGGCAATGTTGCCCGCATTCTGGGGGATTTCCGGTTCTAATAACACAATATGCACATTTTACCCTCTTTTCCGTGGAAATTTTCTCTTATTTTAGCATAAAAAGAAATTTTGTTCAATATTTCCACTTTCTGGTACTTGACGGATTCCTTTTTATCCTTTATTATTATATAAGAATAATTATTAGTTAGGAGGGTTGCCTATGAAAGAAACAGCACAAGTGCTGCGTGAAAAAGGGCTCAAGGTAACACCCCAGAGAATCGCTGTCTATAATATGCTGCTGCATTCGACAGAACATCCCAATGCGGAAACCATTTACCGCACATTGGAAGCCACCAATCCTACCATGAGCTTGGCTACCGTATATAAAACTCTGGACTTTTTCAAGCACCTTGGACTGGTACAGGAATTGAACGTGGGGGAAGGAAGCGCCCGCTATGACGCACAGGTGCACTGCCATCCTCATACCGTCTGCACCGTTTGTGGCTGCGTTTCAGACTTATATAATGATGAATTGACAGACCTCCACAAAAAACTTTCCAAACCACTGGATTTTGAAGTGGCCTGTGAACAGTTGATTCTTTATGGAAAATGTGCTGCCTGCAAAAAGGCAGAAGAAGAAGCATAAACTTTTTCATACAGCATCCAAACATGACAGGAAGGTACAAAACAAAAGTTTTGTACCTTCCTGTTTTTTATTTTTGCTGTGCATCCTGCAAATATAATACGGATTCTTGCAGATGGTCTTGATAATATGTATAGAAGTTCTGTATCCGCCCCAACATCTGCGCATTTTGGGCAACATCGGGATTCTGCCGGAAAAATTCCTGCAAATAACTTTCCCCATCTTCATAGACATAGTCGCTTACATCATAAGCCGCATATTTTTCGTCCTCAAATACTTTTCTCTCTTCCAAATCTTCAAAAGATACGGTCTGCCCATGGATGAAAGCACAAGCATCATCCTTTTGGGTTTCTTCCCTATCGTAAACCATGACATAAAAAAGCGGCAATTCTCTGGTACCATCGGCATAATCTTGCAAAGGCACCTGCACAGACAGCACCATGGCATATTCTCCTTGTGCGCCAATGAGTCTGCCAAAACTATCGTAAGTGCTCCAATTCAGCCCCATCAGTTCATACTGTTTCTCAGGAGAAATCCTTTCATCCCAAATAACTCCTTCCGGCGGGTCCTGCACCGTCAAACACATTTCACTCTGGATACGATTCCCCGGCAGTACCGGTGATACTGCCGACACAACTTGTCCTTTTTGGAATTCCGGCAGATTTTCATAAGCCTGCTGGTAGGCTTCTTCTAACACTGTCCGCTGGTATTTTTCTTGCGCAGACTTCTGGAAATAAAATGCCAAACTTTCTTCCACTTCTTCCGCCTGTAAATCTGCTTCCGGGTTCGGGTATTCCATCGTTTCCCCCGCAACAGACATATCAGAAAAATCCACACTGCATTTCCAGTCCTGACCAAAAGCAAAACCGTTATTGGTCAATATCAATTCATACCAGTCGTTTTCCAGTGGTTCTTCCAACTGCGCCAGATCATAAGATTCTGACAGGTCTATAGTCATGGTGCCCTGAGAATGCGCGGCAATGTCTGTATGCCAAAATGTAACCTGTCCGCCATCTTTTTGTGGAATTTCCACACCCGCTTTATACTGTATGAGCCGCAGATCTGGCTGAAAAGAAAGATTCCGATCCGATTCATTTTCCACCCACACAGAAACAATGCCATTCCCTTCATATACTCCCTTCAGTTGCACCTCATCTCCCTTTAAAGAAGAAAATTTTGCCACAGCAAAGCCTGTCACCATCAAAAAACAGAGAATCGCCGCAGCCAAAACCACAGCTTTCCGCAAGCCTATCTGCGGCTTTTTCCGCTCTGGAAAATGTACCCCCGTTTTTTGAGAAAATATGTCCTGAATATGCTCCAGATTTTCCTGCTGGAATTTCTGCATCCTCATCCCTCCTGTTCCATTTGCTTCCGCATTTTTGCCTTGATGCGGTAAAGCCGATTTTCTATCTGTTTCACAGACAACCCCAATGCCACCGCCATTTCCTTGGGCTTTTGCTGGTAAACATACCGCCGCAGCAGGATTTCCTTCTCTTCTTCCGTCAACTCTGCCAATGCCTCTTGAAGCCCCTCTTTATTTTCCATTTCCGGCTCCACGCCCATTTGCGCCAGCACTGTTTCCTCCAAAGGAATGGTCTGTATCTTTGTTTTTTGACGATAGCGGTCAATGGCTTTGTTTCTGGCAATGACAGACAGCCATGCCTTTAGACTGCCCCTGCTTTCATCATATTTCTGGGGATGTTCCCATAAATCAATGAATACATCTGCCACACATTCCTCCATATCCTCAGTGGTCCCCACCTGACTGAGCACCGCTCCCACAATAGACCACAACAGCCGACTATAACGGCAGATGATCTTCTGCATTGCCTGTTCATCTCCAGCCTTGATGGCATCTATGATATTCTTCTCCTGCAATCCACACCCTCCTTTCTGAAACTGCCTTCTCTTATAGTACGAAAAAAATCAGAAAATCACTTCCCAAAATCAATATTTTCTCCACATGTTCTCCATTGACGTCCAAATGTCCTTCATGTTATAATATCGATAGACGATATCGACACACGATATTCAAATGTTTTACAAAGGAAGTGATGGCTTTGGCAAAAAAATCACTGGAAATTTTAACAGAAACCATGTTTTATGTCTTGATGGCATTTTTGAAAACAGATATGTGCGGCACTGATGTTGCTGCTTTCATCGACCAGAAAACAAAAGGGCGTATCCAGATGGGACCTGGTACTCTCTACACCATACTGGCAAAATTCCAGTCCGAAGGTCTTTTGGAGGAAACGGAAATCCAAGGACGAAAACGCACCTACCGCATCACCGATCGGGGACGGCGCATCTACGCCGAGGAAGTGGAACGGCTTCGCCGCTGTCTGCTGGATGCGGAGGAGGAGGCACACACAACGTTATAAACAAAAGGAGGGGCTTTCTATGAAACATCGTTTATATTTACCAACTTTCCTGCCAGTTTCTTTTCCTGATGCCATGGAAACCTTTCTGGAGGACATGGCAAAAAAAGGCTGGTTCCTGAAAAAAGTAGGCTATTTTCTGTCTTTTTGTCAATTTGAAAAAGGCACCCCTGCCCCCGTCCGCTATCGTCTGGAACCCATTCCCGACACTGTGCGGACACCTTCTGCGGAAATGGTACAATTTTACGAAGAATTTGGCTGGAAATATCTGACGCCTTTTTCCCATTTCTTTTTCATATTCGTTGCGGAAAATCCTGATACACCGGAAATCCACTGTGACCCGCTGGTACAGGCAAAAGGCTACAAACGGATGTGCCGGAATTTCAGCGTATTTGGATTGGCTGCCCTTGTGTTGCTGGCAATCTTTCTGGGAATTCCCCTGTATCATCCATCCTTCTTGCTGGAGCGTCCCCGTTTTTCTGCTTTTGCTCTGGTAACACTGTTGGCATTTGCTGTTTTGATTCTCTGGTCTGTCCTGCGGCTTTGGAAGATTTACAGAAATCTTTCTCAGGGGAACCCTCTCAGTCACCACAAAGGATACCTGCACATCCTTTCTTTGCAGACCATTGTGCTAGCACTGTTTGTGCTGTTCCTGTTGCCTTTCAGTGACAAATTGGTGGAATGGGACGAAAACGACCAAATCACCCAAGCATTGACATCTGTGGAAGAACCCCTGCCCTATGTACCTTTGGCGGAAATGGGCATTTCTCCCGACTGGGTGCAGACCCCTTACGACCCCATTGCCATGGGCAATGAAAACAGCGACTCCAATTATGTACGCAGCCGCACAAACTTCCTCGCACCTACCACATTCCACATCAGTCAGACGGCTTATCACACAGACCCTAACCTGCCAGCCGTTGCCACATCCATGACTTCTTATTACGGGGAAATGTCAAATTCGTTTCTGGCAAAAATCGTCGGCATGGATCTGGCAAATCTCTATGCAAGTACCCCCGGCATATCAGGCTACAAAATGGAAAAGGAACCCCTTTCCCTGTCTGGTTTTTCGGAAGCCTATTATGGCGATCTCCTTGGCAATGCGCAGCTTCTTCTGCTGCGGCAGGAAAACCGGGTGCTGATAGTCCATTACGCTGGTGATGCTTCCCTGAAAGACCATGTGGAAGATTTTGCAAAACTCTTTACACAAACATACACGCCTTTATAAGAAAGGAGGGCATAACATGGCCTATATTCGCCGTTTGATTCCTTGTGCCCCATATGAAATAAAAATTTTTGAAGCTTGGCTGGAAGAACTGGCAGAAAAAGAAGGACTGTTTTTGGTTTCCTGCCGCCGTGCCATTGCCAAATTTGAAAAAGGCACGCCAAAACCTATGCGCTATCGGGTAGACGCAGACCCAGACCGTTGCTGGGACCCCAGTCAGGAACGACAGCAGCTTTACGAAGAATTTGGCTGGAAATACATCGACAACCGTTCGGAACATCTAGTGGTCTATGGCACCGATGATTTTTCTCTGCCGGAGCTCCACACAGATGCGGAACTGCAATTGGAGACCCTTGGGAAGCTTCAGAAAAAATGTCTGCGGAGGGCGCTCCTTGTGTTCTGCCTTTTCCCCCTATGGCTGCTTTTACATATTTCCGCCGGCAACTGGCTTTACTGGCTGCACCATTCCGCTTTGATCTCAGCCTTTGTCCTGCTTCTGTTTTTTTATTTTCTTGATACAACGAAGGAAATTCGACAGCTGCAAAAACTGAAAAAGCAGATCTTTGAGGAAACAGATGTGACCGAAACAGAGGATTTCCACAAAGCAAAAAGAAAACTGCTCCTTCGGACATGTTGCCGCATCACCGCAGAAGTTTTCCTCTTTCTGCTCCTTCTGTCTCCTTTTTGGATACAAAACTGGAACGAACGCATTCCCTTGTCTGCGCAGAACAGCACAGAGCTTCCTACGCTCTCTCCTGCCGCTTTTGGAAGCCATAAAACTCTATCGGATAGCAGCTATTTTTCCTACTACACCTCATTTCTGGCTCCTGTACAGTATGAAATTTTTCAAATCAGTGACGATTTTTATTTGGATACCCAGTATTTCCAATGTCAATCAGAATTTCTGTCCGAAAGCATCGGCAAAACTTATCTGATGACAGAAGCCGACAACAACCTGAACAAAACGGAAACACAAACTCTCGCCGATGGTACCAAACTGGAGTACCGGGCAAAAGACTTTCAAAACTATCTTGTCATCCAAAAGGGTTCCCGTATCTTGCTTCTCAAATCTTATACCGAAATCGATCTTTGGGAAAATCGCGAAAAGTTTCTTCCTCTTTTGGACAAAACCTACTCTCTGCCGGAAGAAACCTGATTTTTTTGCAGAAAAAAAAGACCAGACATTAGGGGCATCTTCATAAGAAAACAAATAAAGCCAAAATCCGTATGATTACAAAGGATTTTGGCTTTATGATTTTGTTCAGATTTTATTTGTTATGTTTTCTTATGAAGACAGCCGTCACAATTCCCTTTAAGGAATCAAGGAAAAGAAATCAATGTTTTCTTAAGGGGAAGTTGCTTTTATCTGGTCTTTTGTATTTTCTTACTTTGTTTCTTTGTTGCGAACAGCACGCAGAATGAATTCTGTGTGATATTTTACATGACCCTGTGCCATAGTTGTGCCTTCTTCCACGTCGTGGTTTTCGATGGCACGGATGATGCCTTTGTGATGTGCCACGATAGCAGGGATAGAAGAATCCAGTTTCAGGTGTGCCATACGATAACGGTACAGCTGAATCTGCAGGTTATTGAAAATCTGAATCAGTTTGTCATTGTCTGTGGATGCAAAAATCACATTGTGGAACTGTTCATCGATTTCTGCGATTTCTTCCAGTGCTTTTTCGGAAATTGCTTTTTCAAAGCGTTCTTCCAGGCTTTTCAGTTCTGCCAGACCTTCTGCGCCCATTTTTTTACAAGCCAGACCAGTTGCCAGACCTTCCAGAACACCTCTGACTTCCAGAATGTTGATGATGTCTTTTTCGCTCATATCCAGAACCTGCGCGCCTTTTCTGGGCACCAGTTCTACCAGGTTTTCCAGTTCCAGCATACGCAGCGCTTCTCTGACGGGTGTACGGCTTACGCCCAGTTTTTCTGCCAGCTGGTTTTCCATCAGTCTTTCACCGGGAACCAGTTTGCCTGTCAAAATCGCGTCTCTCAGTGTATTGAATACAACATCCCGCAGGGGAAGATATTCGTTAGAATTGATATTAAATCTTGTGTCTGCCATCAGTCGTTCTCCTTTCCTTCTTGCCATGGGGCACATGGTAAATCTGTGTCACAAATACATCTCTCATGGCGAACTGCTTCCGCAGAATTTTCGCCGCTTCCTTTGCCCTTTCCTGTTTGGTAAACAAACCGAAAACGGTAGGACCGCTGCCGCTCATGAGGGCGCCTTCCGCTCCGTTTTCCAACATACTTTCCTTGATATCAGCGATTTTTGGATACATGGGAATGGTGACTGTTTCCAGCACATTTCCCAGCAGCCGTCCCATGGCAGGCACATCGCCTTCCGCCATAGCCGCCAACATACCTTTGGTATCAGGGTGGTGTTCTACCTGGTCCCATTTCAGGCTCTGGTAGACCTTCGCTGTGGATACGCTTACAGGCAGTTTTGCCAGTACCACATAGCAGAATGGACAGGGGGGCTCAATATTGGTCAGCACTTCTCCCACGCCTTCTGCCAGCACCGTTCCCCGGCGCACACAGTAAGGGATATCTGTTCCCATGGTCAAAGCCAGCTCTTCCAGCTTTTTCGCGGGCAATTTCAGCGAAAACAGCTTATTCATGCCCACCAGCACTGCCGCGCAGTCTGCGCTGCCGCCAGCCAGCCCTGCTGCCACAGGAATGCGTTTGTCAATCTGAATCAAAACGCCTTCCTTGATGTCATAGGTGCTGCGCATGAGTTCTGCCGCACGCCAAGCCAGATTGCGGTTATCCGCAGGCAGCCAGCTTACGTTGGATTCCAGACGGATTTCATTCTCCGGAATTTTCCGCAGAACGATTTCGTCATAGAGCCCTACGGTCTGCATAATCATCTGCAATTCGTGATAGCCGTTGTCCCGCTTGCCTGTTACATCCAGTGTTAAGTTGATTTTTGCCCGTGCTTTTAATCTGATTTCTTCCACGTCGTTCCCTCGTTTTTTCTATACTGTATACAAGTCTTGTACCTATTGTACATGAACTTAGACAAAGAAACAAGCGGCATGTTATACAAAAAACAAAAAAATCTTCTGGCAGATACTACCCAAAAAACGCCAAAACATTGCTTTTTCCACCAAAAAACGCAAATCCGACACCTGCCTTTGCAAAACACTTTCCGCCATTTGTCGTCCATTATGTACGACAAGACCATGGCACAAAAAAACAGCTGGAATCCTTAGATTCCAGCTGTTTTCATCAGGAATGTTTTACATTCCGTTTTGATTCTGGTTTGATGAAAAAATCAGTCTTTTCTCATATTTACAGATGCGATTTTGAATTTATCGTGTACGGCGATCATCGCTTCGTCAATATCCTTTCTAGGGATCAGCAGAGTGATCTTGATTTCGGATGTAGAAATCATTTCGATGTTTACGCCTGCATCATACATTGCTTCAAAGAACATAGCCGCAACACCGGGGTTGGTTGCCATACCTGCGCCAACGATGGACAGTTTTGCAACGTTTTCATCGTGAGCGATTTCTTGTGCTGTCAGTCTTTCTTTGTTTTCTTCCAGAGCCTTCAGGGCAATGTCCAGATCTTCCTGACCGATGGTGAAGGAAATATCCTGTCTGCCGTCATGTCCGTTGGACTGCAGAATGATATCTACACTTACCTTTTCTCTTGCCATCAGATCGAATATTTCAAAAGCCTTACCGGGCTCGTCTTTTACACCTAAAACTGAAATACGGGATACATTTTTATCCGCAGCTACACCGCTTACCAGCATTCTTTCCATCTTGCATTCCTCCTTCACTTCTGTACCGGGCGCGTCAGACATACTGGAGCGCACCACCAGTTTTACATTGTACTTCTTCGCCACTTCCACAGAACGGCAGTGAAGCACTTTCGCACCCAAAGACGCCAGTTCCAGCATTTCGTCATAGCTGATTTCATCCAGCTTTCTGGCATCTTTTACTACGCGAGGGTCTGCAGTGTAAACACCTTCTACGTCTGTGTAGATTTCACAAAGATCTGCGTTGAGGGCTGCTGCCAGCGCCACTGCGGAAGTATCGGAACCGCCGCGGCCCAGTGTGGTCATATCCCCCAGCATATTTACGCCCTGGAAACCGGTCACCAGTACGATGTTGCCCTGTTCCAGTTCGTTTTCAATGCGTTCAGAATGGATTTTACGAATACGGGCATTGCTGTAAGTATTTGTGGTTTCAATCCCTACCTGTACGGCATTAAGGGAAACGGCTCTGCCGCCCAAAGCGTTGATTGCCATTGCCATCAGTGCTACAGACTGCTGTTCCCCGGTTACCAGCAGCATATCCATTTCTCTGCGGCTTGCCTTGGGATTGATTTCTTTTGCTTTGGCAATCAGTCCGTCTGTTGTCTTGCCCTGTGCGGACAGAACGACTACAACGTCATTGCCTTCTTTCTGTGTTGCCAGAATCCGCTTAGCAACATTGAACACTCTTTCTGCATTGGCGACGGAGCTGCCGCCGTATTTCTGCACAATTAACATTTTTCTACTTCCTCCTGTGATTCAGTCACTACTACAGCACCTTCCAAATCCGGCTTCAGCAGCGTCAGCTGCCAGTTGTTGGGCAGTGCTGCAAAGTAGGCGGACATTTGATTCCTGAATGTTTCAGCCTTGTCTTTTGTTACCATCGCCATCAAGGTAGAACCTGCGCCGCTCAAATAACATGCCGTGGCACCGCTTTCCTTGGCTTTTGCAAATATATCCTCCATGTGAGGGATCAGTTCTTTTCTGTACGGCTGGTGGATTTTATCCTCCATGGCCATCTCCAGGTTTTCGAATTTCCCTGTCATCAAAGACGCTACCAATAATGCCGCCCGGGACACGTTAAATACAACATCGCTCCGGGAATAGTCTTTTGGCAGTACGCTTCTTGACCGCTCCGTAGAAACGGGGAAATCCGGCACCATTATAGCAAAAAATAAGTCGTCGGGCAACTCCAAACGTACATGTTTCATATTTTTTTCGCCCAGAGCCCCTACCACCATGCTGCCGAAAAAAGCAGGGTTGGAGTTATCCGGGTGACCTTCCATCTGAGCTGCCATTTCTGCCAGTTCTTCTTTGGTGCAAGGTCTGCCAGCCAGCTCATTTGCTGCCATGAGCCCGCCGACGATACAAGCGGCACTGCTGCCCAGTCCGCGCACCATAGGAATGTCGTCAGACTGGATCAGACGCACCCCAGGCATTTTCAGCCCCTTTGCGTCGTAGAGTTTGCGCATGGTCTGATAAATGAGGTTGCTCTCGTCTGTAGGAATGGCAATGGGCTGTTCCTTGCGGATTTCGATTTCTACGCCCTCAGGGATTTCTTCTACCCACAAATGGTTGTACAACTGCAGCGCCACACCGATGCTGTCAAAGCCAGGTCCCATATTGGCAGATGTGGCAGGTACCCGTATATGAATCATAACAGAAGCCTCCTTTTTTCGTTTTTCCCCTTTTCATCACCGATTTTTGCGGTCAAAAACAAGACCCGCCTCATCCGCAGACGATGCGGGTCGATTTCCTTGCCATTTTATTCGCTTTTTTCTTTCGTTTATTCTCTGCCGATGATCTTGATGGACTGCATGCCCTGCAAGTTTTCCAGCTGGGTCATGAGTCTGCCGAATTCACCCTGCATTTCATTTGTTTCGATGGTGATTGTCACGTTTGCAATGCCATTGATGGGAATGGTCTGGTTGATGGTCAGGATGTTTGCGCCTTCTGTGGCAATGCTGTTGAGCACTGCAGAAAGGAGCCCCGGTGTATCATCCAGATTGGCTGCGATGGTGACAGTTTTTCCTCTCGTGTTTTCGTAGAGTGGATGGACAGCGTCACGATACTTATAAAAAGCACTGCGGCTGATACCCACACGGTTCACCGCATCCTGTACTGTTTTTTCCTTCTTGCTTTCCAGCAGGTTTTTCACTTCCATAACCTTCAGAAAAATTTCAGGCAGTACGCTTTTGTCCACGATGAAAAAATTCTTATCTTCTTTCAATGTTTGTTCTCCCCTTTTTGTATCTCCGATACATACATTTGTTTCTACTACAAGGAATATAGCACATTCTGTCCACAGTTTCAATAAAATGGGAGGGTTTTTTTTGAAACAATCCACTTTCTGTCTTTTGCACAAAAACTTTTGCCTCTTTTGCCATTCCTTTTGAAGAATTGCCTATGTTTTTTCGACGCCATCCTTCCCAATGCTCCTTTTTTCTGCTAAAATGGAAAGTGGTTGTTTCTGCCCCTCAGGACGGAAACCCGAAACAGATGAAAAAGGAGTTCTTCATGAATAATCATACAGATCAGCTGCGGCACGAAGACTTGCTTCAGCTTTTTACAACGGAATACGAAAAGTATGCCAGCCGCATGGACCCGGAAGCCATGGACGGTCTTTGGGACATTGCGCCCATGGTTTTTTCCAAATGGTATTATACAGCATTGACGGGAGAAACCATACTGACCCCTGCCAACATCATTCACTGTGATGAGGAAGATCCAAAGGTGGAAAAGGCTTACATCCTTCATGTGGACAAAAAAGCCGCTGGCATGGAAAAATACAGCTTCCATCCCGTTTCCTACACATTGGAAAACCACCCCATACTGCGGGATATGCAGACCATACTGGATACCTGTCTGCCGGACTGCACCGTTGACGAAAACGGCTTTTTCCTGCCGGAGGACAGAGAGGAACTGCTGCAAAAAATCACACTGCCTGACGGCTTTTATCTGGAATATCTCACCCGCCTGTGTCAGCAAATGGGCTTTTTCCAGAAAGTTCCTGCCATCCATATCCATAAAGTAACCAAAAGCCAGAAAGCCGACGCTTTCTTTGGAAAAGAACCCAAAGAAGCGCTGGATACCCTCCTTTGGGAAGGCTGCGCACTGGCGGCGGAACGGCTCCAATACACCATGGACTTGGAACCTGGCATGGTCAGCAGCAGCTTTTTCTATCAGTATCTGGAAAACCACATTGACATCGATCAGGTCTTTGTAGATTTTTATAAACGGGTGGACATCGATCTGGAAAGCATCTGGAAAACACCGCCCAACGAACTGACGGAAGAAGAACAGTCCATTGTATCCTCTTTCCTTTTTGCGGGCATTATGATGGACAAATGGGTATTCACGCCTCTTGGACACTTTTTCCATGTGGTGCGCCCCATTTCCTTCACAGCCTTCCGTTTTTATCAGAACATCAATAATCTGGCAGCATTGTTCCTCATGCACCATAATCCCGGTGCGGAACTGTTCACACCGCCTTCCTATTGCAGTCTGACCACCATCGGAATGGCACTGACGGCAAAAGAAAAGCTTTCTGTGAATAAACAGAAAATGCCCAAAAACATTTCCTTTGAGCGTATCATGGAAGCCATCACACCGGAACTGGAGCTGCGATATTACGAAGAAATGCTGCGTTTTGAACTGGTGACAGACGTGGTTTCTCTCCGCGCCACATTGCAGAAGGACGAAAAACTCTGGAAAGAAGCGGAACTGTCCACAGAAAATCTACTCCATGATTTCTGCTGTGACATCTTCGCCGCTTTTGCCATGGAGGATACACGGGAATACGTTCTGTCCATCCCCGATGACAACGGTTTCCCCATGGAATACGCACCAGCCGCTTCCAAGCGCGCCATCAACAAAACAGATGGTCTGACACTGGGCGATCTGCCTTTACATATCGGCGATGTATGGACACTGACACCGCCTTCCGGCAAAGCAGGTGCTCTCACCATTGAGATACTGGAGAAAAAGGCAAGCAATCCTTACCTTATGTATCCACGCATTTGCAAACAAAGCGAAAAAATCACGGAACTGGAACAAATCGACGAAATTTACTAATACCATATAAGAAGGGACTTTAGATAAATCATGGAAACAAAACCTCTGATGCATCAGCATGGCGGCGATCTGGACGCCATCGAAAGAAAATACGGCATCCCCAAAGCGGAAATTCTGGATTTCAGCGGCAACATCAACCCTCTGGGCTTTCCTGAATCTGTGAAAACAGCCCTTGCCCAGAATCTGGACATCATTTCTACTTATCCAGACAAACACTACACCGCCCTCCGTGCAGCCATCGGCGCATACACCGGCGCAAATCCCGAGCATATCGTGGTGGGCAACGGCTCCACAGAACTCATCGGTACATTCATCAAGACTGTCAACGCGAAAAAAAGCCTTATCATGGGCCCAGCTTACAGCGAATACGAACGGGAAGTTTCTCTCACCGGCGGTACATTCGATTATTTTCCTCTGAAAGCGGAGGATGACTTTGTCATTGACCTGGATGCCCTGCTGGCAGCATTGACACCGGAAATCGGCATGTTCGTTGCCTGCAATCCCAACAACCCCACAGGCTCCGCTTTGACTGTATCCCAGCTGCGCACCATTCTGACCCACTGCAAAGAAACAGGGGCTTCTGTGATGATTGACGAAACCTATCTGGAATTTGCCGACAATCTGGAAGAAATCTGCGCCATTCCTCTGGCTGCGGAGTTTGACAACCTCTTTGTCATCCGTGGTACATCCAAATTCTTTGCGGCGCCGGGCATCCGTCTGGGCTACGGCGTTTCTTCCAACGAAGCTTTCCGTAACCGCTTGCAGACCAATCAGGACCCTTGGAGTGTGAACTCTCTGGCTGCTTTTGCCGGCGAACGTCTTTTCACAGACAAAGAATTCCATGACACCACAAAGAAACTCATTTCCGACGAGCGTAAAAAAGCGCTGGCAGAATTTTCTACATGGAAAAATATCAAGGCATATCCTTCCTCTGCCAACTTCATTCTGCTGAAGCTGCTGACAGACAAAATCACTGCCGCTGAGCTTTTTGAAAAACTGATCATGAAAAAAATGCTCATCCGTGACGCTTCCAGCTTCGCGTTTCTGGATGAAAGTTTCCTGCGTTTCTGTATCCTCCGTCCCGAGGACAATGCCATGCTCCTTTCTGAATTGAAAAAACTGGTAGAAGAAGCGTAAAAAACTGACAATATAAATCTTTCAAAACCACATATCCTACGGTAGAAATACAAAATTTTTTCGGAGGATATTGGCAATGGAAACCCATGAAATCATAAGCCGCAAAACTCTTTGCGGCTGTTTCTCTCTGCTGCGGCAAAGTCTGAATGATTGGCAGGCTGGCAATCTGTATTTTCTCAACAGCCATGCCCTGTATCATCACCTTTCTGCCCTGCCCTGCGGCGAGGATACCGTCGGCGGCATACTGACCCAAATGGAAAGCTGCATCCCCATGGCATTGACCACAGACAGTCTGGAAAAATTCCTGCTGGCAAAAAGTCCCGCAGAAGCGGAGGATTTTCTGGAAAGCACCAAGACAGATTTTCTTTTTCTGCTGCTGGCGGCAGGCAAAGACGATGTGCTGTGGCAGCATGTGATGGATGTCTGTGAAAACCTGCGGCAGAAACAAATGGACAAACCAAAAGAAAGGCGGTTTTGTTATGGACGAAAAACCCTATCGTGACCTGAATACCTATTACCGAAACATATTCGGCGGCAAAACTGCCAAAATCTCACTGGACGGCGGTTTCACCTGCCCCAACCGTGACGGCACCATTGGCACCGGCGGCTGTCTGTTCTGTTCCGCAGGCGGCTCCGGTGATTTTGCCGAAAGCGCTGCCCTTTCCATCAAGGAGCAAATCGCAAAGGGGAAATCCCAGACTTCCGCCAAGTGGGAGCATCCCCGGTACATCGCCTATTTTCAGGCATTCACCAATACATACGCCCCTGTGGATACCCTGCGGCAGAAGTACGAAGAAGCCCTGTCCCAGCCGGACATTGTGGGGCTTTCCATTGCCACACGTCCCGACTGTCTGGGAGAAGATGTAATAGAACTGCTGGCGGAACTGAACGGCAAAACAAAACTTTGGGTAGAATTGGGACTGCAAACGGCAAAGGAAACCTCTGCCCATTTCATCCGGCGGGGATATGACAACGCCGTTTTCACTGACGCTGTGGAACGCCTTGCCGCCCATGGTATTTCCGTAGTGGCTCATGTCATTGTAGGGCTGCCGGGGGAAACAAAAGAAGATTTGCTGAAAACCATGGACTACATCAACAGCCTGCCCATTGAAGGGGTAAAGCTGCAATTGCTTCATGTTTTAGAGCATACAGACTTAGCGGAACTATATCGCAGCGGACAGTATACGCCCTTGACACTGGAGGAGTATATTGACCTGCTTTGCGCCTGCATCGCTCGTCTGCGTCCGGATATTGTCCTGCACCGGCTGACAGGTGACGGGGATAAAAACATCCTGCTGGCGCCTTTGTGGAGCCTGAATAAGCGTCATGTCCTCAATACCATCCATAAGACCCTGCGGCAGCGGAATATCCGTCAGGGCATGGACTTTACGGAAAAATAGGCAAAAACCGCTGTTTTTCGATTTTTTTCGTATTTTATGTTTTTCTTTTCACAAAAATATGTTATGATTAGGGTTAGCAGTACAGAAAGGAGGGGGTTCCATGTCCGAAGAATCCATTCGGCAGTTAGCGGAGCATAAGCTGATTATCCTGCATCTTTTGCAGAAAATGGGCATTGCTTTGTCAAACAGTGAGATTTGCCAGTTTTTGCTGGAAAAAAATTATATGGACTATTTTTCCATCCAGCAGTATCTGACAGAACTGGTGGACGCCGGCTGGCTGGAAAAATCATGGGAGCAGAACAACACACGCTATACCCTCACTGACGAAGGCGACGAAATCGTCAATTACTTTCTGAACCACATTTCCGAACACGCCAAAAACGAAATCAATACTTACGTGCAGGAAAACAGCAAGCGCATCCGTGCGGAATACGCCGTTACCGCCAATTATTTCCCGGAAATCAACGATGATTTTCTGGTAAAATGCGGGCTGAATGACGACGACGGCAACGTCTTGATGGAAATCAGCGTTTCCGTTGTTTCCAAACAGCAGGCGCTGGCCATTTGCCGGAACTGGCGGAAAAACGTGAGCCATCTTTATGGCACCATCCTCACTTCTTTGGTAAAAAACACCGAAGCAGAAGGCGGCGGCTTCAAAGCCAAGGAACAAAATTTCCCCGCTCCCGTGGAAGAAGAAACAGAGGAAGCCTGATAGAAAATACAAAGCCGAGAATCTGAAAAAGATTTTCGGCTTTTTTATTGTCTTTAATTGTACCCATACATTTATACTATATTGTATCCATACATTTTCCATTGTGGTCTGACATTCTCTGGTTTCTCCTTCCAGTTTCTGGTATCCTCTTGTACAGAAACACATACAAGAAAGGACGGGGATATCTTGCGAACCAAAGAACTGACAAAAACCGCCGTCATGGCGGCATTGGTATTTGTAGCCATTTATGTGCTGAAAATACCGGGACCAAACGGTTACAGCCATCTAGGGGACTGTATGATACTCATCAGTGTATTGCTTTTGGGAGGCAGAAAAGGCGCATGGGCTGGGGGCATCGGCGCCGCACTGGCTGACCTGCTGGGAGGATATATGCAGTGGGTACTGCCAACATTTCTCATCAAAGCATTCATGGCACTCATCATGGGTTATGTCATCAACAAATGGCATCATAAGGGAAATTGGCTGGCTGGAGCAGTGCTGGGGGGTATTTTCCAAATTATGGGCTACACAGCCGTGAAGATTTTCTATTACGGCTTTGCCACCGCCATGGTCATGACGCCGGGACTTCTGGTACAGACAGCTTTCGGTCTTGTACTGACTTCTATATTCGTGGGTGTTTTGGGCACCACTGGCATTTTACGAAAAGTAAAGGAGATGTAGATATATGAAAAAATTAGACGCACATGCCCATGTGGGCACATTCGGCGGCTGGGCAAATGTTGCCATCACCGCAGAAGAACTGGTACAGCAGATGGATGCCTGCGAAATCGAAAAAACCGTTCTTTGCAGCACGGGAAGTGACGACAATTTCCGTACAAAAGAAGCTATGGAAGCATATCCAGACCGTTTCTGGGCTTTGGTATACGCCAATCCTTTGGAGGGCGAAAAGTCCGTTCAGGAAATTTATGACTTGGTACAGAACAAGGGTTTTTCCGGTATTAAGCTGAACCCCCTTCGCCATGCCTACGTGGCAGACGCAGAATGTCTTGACCCCATCATGGAAGCCGCCAGAGAACTGCATATTCCTGTTTTCATCCACAGCGGTCACGCACCTTATGCCCTGCCTTGGAGCATTGCTCTGCTGGCGGAACGGTTCCCTGATGTAAATATCGTTATGATTCACATGGGGCATGGGCATGGTGTCTACATCGACGCCGCTTTGAAAATGGCAAGACGCTATTCCAACCTCTATCTGGAAATGTCCGGTATGCCCATGAATTCCAAAATCAAAGAAGCCTATGAAACCGTAGGCAGTGACCGGATTTTCTTCGGCACTGACGCCCCTTTCCATCATCCCACCATCGAGATGCAAAAAGTAATCACCAGCGGATTGACGGAAAAAGAAATAGAAGATGTGTTTTACAATAACCTGCAAAAATTTATGGCACAGTACGAAAAATGATAATATAAAAAAGAGGAAGATTTCTTTTTTGAAATCTTCCTCTTTTTTAATACCCTTCGGGCTTTTCCATGCCTACATAACGAAATCTGGGCACTTCTTTTCCTTCCACTGTAACATTTTCCAGAAACATGTCCAAAGGGCGTACCCATAAGCCCCCTTCTCCATACTGAGGTTCATAAACCACCATTTCTTCCAGTGTTTCCGAATGTTTCGCCACGCCAATGGCGCAATACAGTTTATTTTTATAATGGAGATAATATCCGCCTTGGTGAATCATTCCATCACGTCCCTTTCTTCTAATAATGCACTGCCTTTGGGCACCACAAAGGAAAGTCCGCCTTTTTCCACCACCACTTCCAAATGGGTAAAAGGCACAATCTCCCCGTCCATGCTCAGCTTCTGGGTTTCTTTTGCGTGAATATGTACCCGTGTGCAGCAATCCTGAAATACCAGTGTTTCCGCCACTGGCTCCTGCAAATAAGTCCCTTTGCGGAAAGCGCCTACCAAGTGGAGGAACCGCCATCTGGATACTTTCCGCACTGCTACCAGTTCCAGTTTGCCGTCGTTGATTTTCGCCATGGGAGCAGGACAGAACCCGCCGCCATAAAACTTACCGTTGGCAAGGGCAGTCAGCAGAAATTTTCCTTTGGCTTCCTTGCCGTTGTCCGTACGGAAGGAAAGGTCTTTGCCCATGGGACGGCAGAACAGCACTGCCACCGCCAGCACATAAGCCAAAGGTCCTGCCACAAAGGGGATTTTCTTCAGCTTTGCCGCCTGTGCCACCACAGCGCTGTCAAAGCCCGTGTTTGTCATGTTTACCACACGTCTGCCGTTAACCTGCAACACGTCTATAGCAACGGCTTCCCCAGCCACCTGTGCGGCGATATCCTGAAAGTTTTCCATATTGGTAAAATTCCGCAAAAAATCGTTGCCTGTTCCCGCAGGAATCAAAGCCACTTGACATTGTGGAAATTTTTTCAGCCCATTGACTACCTCATTGAGGGTACCATCTCCGCCGCAGGCATAAAACCGCGCAGGTCCTTTCTTTGCCATATACCGTACATAAGCCATGGCGTCCCCCACGCCTTTTGTCTGGTAGATGGTAAAAGGCAGTCCTTCCCCTTCCATGTATTCCCGGATGGCAGGCACCAGCTTTGCCGCTTTCCCCTGACCTGCTGCCGGATTGATGATAAAGTAATGATGCATGTTGCACCTCCTGTCTTGTCTAACAGGGTACCACATTTCCAAAAGGCTGGCAACGCATAAAACTTTTTTCATCAGGAAAATATCCCCATAAAAACACAATAGCTGAAATCCTTTCTATCTCAAGGATTCCAGCTATTTTCCCCTGCGAAACAAATGAAATCTCTTTCTCAGGATTCCATCTGTTTGCCCAAAAATCCTGCGGCAGTCTGCGCCAGTTTGCCTTCCACTTCGCCCATTTTCTGCTCTTTGGAAAGAAACAGCACCGCCCCCAGCGCATCGCCTTCGGCAATAATGGGCACCATCAACTGGTAAGGATATTCGCTACCGTCGCCATCATGGAGCACCGGTACAAACTGCCCGTCACCAGCTTCCGCCGCAAAGGGGGTGCGCTTGTTGATACATTCTTCCATTTCCGGGCTGATGCGTTTTTCCAGAAATTCTTTTTTCGCGCCGCCGGAAACGGCAATGATCCGGTCTTTATCCACGATACAGGTCACATGTCCCGCTGTCTGGGCAAGGCTTTCGGCGTATTCCTTGGCAAATGCCCCCAGCTCCCCAATGGGGGAATATTTCTTCAAAATGATTTCGCCTTCTCTATCTGTGAAAATTTCCAAAGGGTCGCCTTCCCGGATACGCAGTGTACGGCGGATTTCCTTTGGAATCACTACTCTTCCCAAGTCATCAATTCTTCTGACAATGCCAGTTGCTCTCATGTTGTTTGTCCTCCTCTGTGTCCAACCTCCGTCGGTCGGTTGTTCAAAGTTATTATGAACCAAAGGACGCACATTTATGTAAAAATACGATTTCTTTCCGTAGATGGAGATTTTTTCCGTTTTATATTTTTTCATTTCCAAAAATCGCCCAGGGAATTTCTTCCCTGAACGCTTTTCCAATCTATTGCTTAGAATACACATTATCATATTTCTTGATTCCTCTGTAATTGGAACGGTTTCTTTTTCTTTCGCTATTCCTGTGCCATAGCAAAGGTCTGCTTGTCTATGATGGCTTCGTGGTGATTTTCAAAGACAATATGATCCATTTCATCCTTCTTGATTTCTGGACCATTGATGCGTTTTCTGGTATATTTCCCCTGCCTTAATGTACCAATATAGAAATCATTTTCCAAAATCCCCTGTATGGTAACGATGCTCCATTCCTGTCTGGCTTGGATTTTTGTTTCTTCCCCATTGGCTTCCCGACGCATTTTCTCATGCATACGGGGTGTTGGAATTTTTTGTTCTGTCAAGTAATTGGCAATTTTTTTATATCCCCAGCCCTCGTTGTAACGGGTAAATATGGTCTGCACCACCTGTGCCGCTGGCGGATCTATGGCAATGGTCATATTTTTTGTATTGGTTATGATGTAGCCGTATGGCACAGCACAAATCCATTTGCCGTCATTCTGACGTCGGTCAATGACGGATTTTACTTTTTTACTGGTATCAGTAACAGGCATTTCGTTCATCATAAATCGAAACTGTATTACCATCCAATCATCAAAGGTAGGGAAATCCACATTGTCCCCAATGGAGATAATCCTTACCCCATTATCCCTTAAGTCCTCCAGTTCTACCAGACCACGGCTGTTTCGTCTGGAAAATCTGGAAAAATCTTTGACTATCAGGATATCATATTTATGTCCCATGAGCAGGGGACGCATTTTTTGATAGCCTTCCCGTTTTTCAAAGGTATAACCGGAGCGGTCTCTATCCTCATAAAATGTCAAGGTACTTCCTGGAAATTTTTGTTTTACATAGTCCTCAATAATGGCCTTTTGGTTTTCTATGGAGGTATTGTCCCTGTCTATCTCCTCATCTACAGAGATACGGCAATACCCCGCAATATCATAAGTTTCTGTCAATGTTCTCACCTCTTTTTCCCTTTGGCATCAGTATATCATGGCTTTTCATACACTTGTATCAGAAAATACTGGATAAAAAGCCGCCTTTCAACAGGCGGCTTTTTCTATGATCTATTGCTTATCATTGCACCTTTTCTTTCTGCTCCAGACCATAATTATGGAGAAGCAATCCCTCTGTCATAGAAAAAAAGTCATGGTGCCCTGAAATAAAAATAACATTTTGATACTTTGCACTGTCTTTTTGTGGTTTTGCATCTTGAAAAACCTGTTTCAAACATTCATCCTTCATTTCCTCTTCCGTCATCCAAACGGTTCTTCTTTTTGTTTTTTCATTCAGATTGATTTTCAAATAAGCAAGTCCCCCCTTTGTTTTTTCCTAGTTTTTCCAAGCACAACGTTCTTTATACACGGTTACCACCTCAAATCTTCTTTTTGATTTTCTTCCTCACTGGAGAGTTTATGTCCATGTGCCAGTTTTTTCAGCGCTTCTCTCTGTTTCAGCTTTCGGTCATTTCTGGCAATGGTTCTGTCATTTTCCGGCGGCAGAAAGCTCTGTTCCACATGATACCCCAGCCGCACCATTTCTGAAAAAAAGGTTTCCGCCTGCGTGAGCCAGCCTTCTTTTGGCTCCGGTGTCAACGGAACAAAACCTGCCGCTTGCCGATAGGCAAATATTTTTTCCATATTTTCTTTCAGATACGTATCATCATGGAGCTTGTTGTCACGGCACTTTCTTCCATTGGGGCAGGTATAGGTAATATATTTTCGGCTGTCACTCCATGCCACATCATAGACTTCATAGTTCATATTCTGGATAAAAGTCTCCTTGCTTGTGCTGTATGCTAAGGCTTCCTCAATGGCTTTTATGAGCTGAAACTTCCAGCTTTGCTGCCGTATTACCGCCTGATATTCTTTTGTTTTCATCGGCTTTTGCTTTGGTTTACGCCCATAGTGTTCTAAAATTTCCTGCCCATGAGCAGCACAGATTTCATCATTTACCTTTCTGTGCTGCTCCAGATCCCCATGATTTTGGTGCAGCTTTTTTCCTGTCTGGAAGCTGACAGCATTCACAATAAAGTGATTATGGAGATGTTCCGTATTGCAATGGGTTGCCACCAGTACCTCATATTCTGGGAACTGCCGCTTTGCAAATTCCAAACCGATCTCATGGACTTCTGCTGGCGTGATTTTAGCGCCCGCTGGAAAGGACTGCACAAACTGATAAAACTGCCTGCCGTCTGTTTTTTTGAACTGCCGTTTTGTGGTCATCATTTCCACAAATGCAGTATAGGCAGTGCAGTTGATGCCCGTTACCAGATTTCTTTCTCCGTCAACGGTTTTTCTCGGGTCCATAACATATTGCATAGCGCCATGCAAAGCACCTGCCGTCTGCTTTTGATTGCGTACCGCTGTAAAAATACTCATGATATCCTCTTTGCCAGATCACAGATTTCCACATAAATATCTGCCACCTGTTCCGTAAAATTTCGAAAATTCATGGTTCTGATTTTTCCTTGATGGGCAAGGAGCGTCAGCTGATTTAAGTTATTGCCGATGGCTTTCAGCTCCCTTATGATTTCCGGCAGTCCTTCTATCACAATAATTTCTCTCTCCAAAGCCATATCAATCATAAATTCTGCCATGGGCTTATGAACTTTCTCCGCTTTTTTTCTGATCTTCTCTTTTTCCTGTTTTGTCATACGCAAATTGAAACGTTCCGTTTTCATGCTCTCACCTTCTTTTTTCCACTACGGGGCATGGGGCAGCGCCTCGAACTTTCGCGCGGCGTACAGCCTGGCGCTATGCTTGCCCCTCCCTTGGGGAGGGATCGTTGTCGGCAAAGGCAAATTTCCGCCCAAAATCCCACTTTTCTTCCCTGCGGCGAATCATACCAGAAGTTTGATACCTCACCACACAAGGGCAAATGCAGCCCCAAACCGCCGCCACAGGGTCAGAAGGGTCACCGCTTTTCGAGGGCTTACGCACCTGTTTCTGCTGTCCCTACCGTCCCTGTTTCTTCCTCTATGCAAAAAATTTTAATATACCTTGTGCCATTGCTTTTGCGGCTTTGAAAGGAAAATCCAAGTTTTTTCAATGCATGACGGTTTTGATCTAGACGTTTCAACAGGGTCAGATGCGAAACATCTATGCGGTAACTGTCCCTCAAAAGTTCCGCGAATTCTGTGGGCGGCGCTTCAAAAAAGAATCGACCCTCCATCAGTTCTGCAATCTTTTCTGGCAGCAGATCCTTTTCTTTTTCTTCTATGCTGTCTTCCATCAATTCCCAGATTTGGTTTTCCGTTCTTTTCAAAGAAATTTCCCGATACGCAATATCTCTGCCGATACAAGAGAGCAGGGCTTTGCCGCTGCCTCGTTTGTCCTCTACCAAAGTGAAACAGGAATCTGCTGCTCCCTGTATGCCAACGGTTCCTGAGATTCGCTGGAACACATCTCCCGTTTCATCTTTGCGCAGATGATGCACCAGCAAAATGGCAATCTGATATTTTTTTGTGATCTCTTTCAGACCAGCCATGTCTTTATAGTCTGCTGCATAGCCATACTCAAAAATGTTAGAACGAATCATCTGCAATGTATCGATGACCACAAGAACGGTTTGCGGATAGGCACGCAGAAATTTTTCTATTTCTTCCTCCAGACCATTTCCTAAAGTCGGATAGGAAAAAGAAAAATGAAGACTTGCTGGAGCATCATCCCCCAATAATATAATGCGTTCCTGCAAACGATTTTCATGGTCTTCCAATGCCAGATATAAAACCTCTCCCTGCTTTACCGGCATCCCCCAGATAGGTTCTCCCTTGGCAATCTGAAGACAAAACCAAAGCACCATCCATGACTTTCCGACCTTCGGCGCACCTGCCAGAATATGAAGTCCCTTTCCTAATAAATCCTCAATGATAAATTCCGCAGGCATCACGATTTTTTCCATCAATGTTTTTCCATCTATATACGCTACCCTATGACTACTGTCCATAAGTATCACTCCTTTCCTGATTGAAATTGATATTGCAATCGGGTACACTCAATATAACAGATATAAAATGACACTACAATGGATTTGCCTTGGAATGGGTAAATCCCAAAAATCAATCGGATACAGAAGGAGGGGAACAAAATGTTTGCGATCAAATCTTTGGCAGAAAAACGTGATTATCCTGATCTGTTTACCGTTCGGTTTGCCAGAGAGAAATTATATATCGGGGATACGTCTTATCCCATCGGGCAGTTATCCGTAGATAAACTGAACATATCAAAAGAATCGATGCTGAAACTGAAAAGCCTTTCTGAATCTTTCGCCAAAACCATAGACCAGAAATTCTTTTCTCCGAAAGAACAGAAAACAAGAGAGATGGTTTTGGAAGCACAGGGAGCATGGAATCAATTCATGGCTTTTGCCAAAGAATTTCCTGTCATCAAAGATTTGCGTATCCCTATGAAAGAATTTCAGGATATGCTTCCCTCTGCTTATGATGAAATTCATGGGAAGTGTTCTGATGTTACGCAGGAATGTGCCATGTATTACGAAATGTTTGCTGAAATGATTTTCGGCTGGATCAGAATGGTAAACGACATTGCCACCTTTCTTTCCTACGCTTCCGCTTTCGTAAATCTCTTTTTGGAACGGCTGAAATATCATAATCTAGAAGCCTATGCGTCGGCTTATTATGATTTTATGACCAACCAACAGGTGCAGCAGGAAATAGAAAAAGCAATTCCCCATGGGCTGCCTTTGATTACCCAAATCCATGAGGTAGGTTTGGAATTTGTGACTATGACAGAACAGGATGATACCAAATCCTTCTGCATTGCGGAACGATTTGTATTTACGAACCTCTTTTCTTTTTTGCAGGTAGACCTATCTCGCGGGCTTATGATTGGACACGCACCAAAGAAATGCCAAAACTGCGGGAAATATTTCCTTTTAGAAAAGGAATACCATGTCAGCTACTGCACAAATATTGCTCCCGGCGAAACCACTCGTACCTGCAGACAGGTCGGCGCACATAAAAAATCCGCCGCACAGACAAAAACACCTGCGCAAGCGGAATATCAAAAACTATATAATCGTTTGAAAACAAGAAAAAACAGGAAGAAAATTTCTGTGGAGGAATGGAATCAGACAGTTGCCTGGGCACAGGAAATGAAAGACAAAGCGGAGCGGGGAGAAATCAGTGAGTGGGAGTTGAAGGAAATGTTTGAGAGGGTTTGAAAACTTCTGACAAAATGATTTTATATATTCCAGACAATCCTCACTTTATAAAAACATTCCACCTGCCTCATTCCATTGTTCAAGCATGTCTCAGTACCAAACAAGGACTTTTGTTTTATATGTCAATCAATGCCAAGTACATAAAATAGATTGACTAAACTGAAAATATAGCATATAATATAATCAACAGAACCCAACACGCCTCTCAACGATGCGGACCACGTTGGGTCTTTTAATTTTTGGAGAGAAAATTTATGCATGATTTAAAACAACATCAAGAACCTATGACAATAGAAGAACAGGTTCAAAACTTAAAAGGAATTGGACTGCTTATTACAGATGAAGAATACGCAAAAAAGATTTTGAATGATATTTCTTATTTCAGGCTCATTAAAGCATATAGTCTTGGACTCAAAGTAAAGAATGGTAGTTACGTTTCAGGTACCACTTTTGAACAAATTGTCGAATTATATTTGTTCAACGCAAATTTTAGGCAGATTACATTTGCACAAATAGAAAAAATAGAAGTTAATATGAGATGCCGTATTGCCAACTATTTTGCAGAAAAATATGGTGTGTTAGGTTATTTGGACCCTAACAACTTTTCTGATCAGGTATATCATAGTATCTTCTTGAATGACATAGAGGATGAAATTCGCCGTAATTCTAAAGCACCTTTTGTGCGCAATTTTAAAGACAATTATGAAGGCGGAGAATTACCAATTTATGCTTTAACGGAAATATTTAGTTTTGGCACACTATCAAAATTTTTTAAAAATATGCTGAATCCTGATAAAAAAGCAATTTCAAAAACATTTGATATTGGATATACATATTTGGAAAGCTGGATAGAAAGTATTGCCTATGTAAGAAACATATGTGCACATTACGGACGCCTATATAACGCTAAATTATCAAAGACCCCCTTGTTATATCAAGAATATACCAAAGCTGGTATCAAAAATAACAGAATGTTTGGCATACTGCTCTGTATGAAGCATATTTTGAAAAATGATTCTCATTGGAACCTTTATGTAGATGAAATTGAAATACTAATAGAAAAATATGAAAAGATAGACATCGAAACAATGGGGTTCCCCGAAAATTGGAAGGATTTGCTTATCATATAATTGCCTCGAACATTATAAAAAACAAAATTTCTTAAAGTGAAGTACATCCCCGAAATTAGACATTATTTTTGACCAAACTTTAGTGACATAAGGTTAAATCAATTTCATAATTTTCTTTTTCAGATTGAATTTTAAAAATTTTGAGCTTATTCAGGTATTTTGCAATAGACATCCTGAATAAGCTCTTTTTTATACTATCATAAAAATTTCTTTTTCCACTAATCCCGGAAATCACATTCTGTCCCCCAAGAATATTCGAAAACTTCAGCTAGTAAATCCAGTGACTGAATCTACATGAGCATCAAGCTACTTCTATATTTTGATTAAATTCCAAAACACCAAGCTACTGTCCCATTTTTCTATTCATTCACCTTATTGATAAACACAGAAAACCAGAAATAAAGTATACTTCTTGACAGAAATGCAAGTGATATTACCCATTCTGGCTATATTCTTTTTCTCGTAGATACCTTAAAAATTTTCAATAGTCCCAGGGTTTTCCTGCCTCAATTTTTAATTCCCACCGATACGAATAAAGTGCGATTCTATGTCTTGGAACGCACTTTCTCGTATTCTTCCTATTCATTTATCCGAACATCACAAAGCAATATCATAATGTGATAACTCATTAAAAATCTTAAAAAACAGCCATATTCAAAAATGAATTAATATTCTGCTGGTGAAATAACACCTATTGCTTCAACATCCTCATCTGTTGGATTGTATAATTGATGATATGTTTTCGGCGGAACATAGATACTGTCTCCTTCATGTAATTCATGAACAGTCTCATTGATATGATATTCCAATGTTCCTTTAGTCACAAGCGTACATTCCGCGGCTTCCTCATGAAACTGCACTTTAGAGCTACCCCAACTTTTAGCCCCTAAACGAAAATATATAATTTCCATTTGTGTACAGGTATTTTTTGTTCTGCTAAATGGTGTTACAAACTGGTATTCCATGTTGATATCAGCAAACTGAATTTTAGTTCGATTATCTTTTTTAATGACTGTTACTTGTTCTTGTTCCTCCTGAGAAAAGAGTGAAACTAATGGAATCTCCAATACTTCTGCAATTCTCATTAAAACAGAAAGAGATGGGCTTATCAACTCACGCTCGATTTGTGAAATATATCCAGGAGTAACCTCTGATTTCATTGCCAATTCTTTCGCTGTAATGCCTTTTTCCATTCGTACAGCTTTAATCTTCTCACCAATCATTTCAAAATTCCCTCCTTCCTTGTAATTATTTTTTATTATACTATTTTCTCAGATAATTGTAAAATGAAGTTTATCTTATCCGAAATAGAACCCTATAGAAAACCAAGGCTCTCCATTTGTATGTAGTTGAGATGACGTCTTATTCGACTCTAACTTCATTTTATAGTATTTTTTGTTGCAATATGTCCAATTCAAATTGTATTTTTTTTATTTATATTAAATTATTGACAGTTTTATATTATTACTATATAATTTTATTTAAATTAAGCTTAATTAAATTTAAAATAGCTAAATGTTTATTTTATTTAATCTTGCGAACTAAAAGAATAGACAGAAAGGGGTAATATTATGGAAGGGAAAACCAGTTCAAAAAATATCTTAAAATTCGCTGGCGCCTATGTTGCTTGTGCTATTGGTTCTGGCTTTGCAACTGGTCAGGAAATCATGCAGTTTTTTACAGCACATGGAATGCTTAGCATTTTAGGTAGTCTCATAACAATGGTTCTGTTTAGTTTTCTTGGAGGAACCATCATGAAACACGCTAGAGAATTAGAATTAAAAGTTCCTGGACATATTGTAAAATATTATTTCGGAAATACATTCGGAAAAATATTCGAAATACTATTTCAAGCATTTTTATATGCAATTTTTGTTATCATGATCGCTGGTGCTGGTGCTACATTGGCTGAATATTATGGAATTCATCCATTGGTCGGACGTATTTGCATGGCTGCAGTTGCCTTTTTGTCTGTTACATTGGGTTTAACAAAATTAACAGATATTTTAGGAAGTATGGGAACAGTTATTGTCATTTTTGCAGTTATTGTTGGGTTGATAAGCTTCTTGACAAATATGGATGGATTCGCCAATGCAAATGAGGTTCTCTCAAACATCGAAATGACAAAATCAAGCGGCGGCTGGTTATTTTCCAGTATTTTATATCCTGGCTTTAATATTATCGCTGTATTAGTTTTTTCTGCTGGTATCGGCAGCAGTGCTAATAATAGAAAAGAAGCGTTTTATGGCGGCATGTTAGGCGGTATCTTCTTCGGTTTAGCTATTTTATGTATGAATCTTGGTTTGTTATCTCAAATTGGTGCTGTATATGATAAAGAAGTCCCTTCTTTGGTACTGGCAGATCAAATCGGACATGTCGTAGGTATCGTATTTTCTGTTATTTTGATTTGTGGCATCTATACAACAGCCGTTCCTATGCTTTGGAGTGTAACTAGCCAATTTGCAAAAGAGAAAACAAAAAAATTCGTATTAGTAGCACTGGTTTTAACCGTAATTGCTTTTGTATTAGGTATGACAGATTTTAGCAAGCTGGTAAATACTATATATCCATTTAGCGGCTATATGGGAATTATTCTGATGCTGTTGATTTTCTACCGAGCAATCATTAACAAACAAAATGCGGTGGAAAACCGTGTCCACCCGCCGGGCCGCGTCCGTATCCAGCACATACTGTCCGGCGCAGAGCGGCACGAAGCGGAAGCCGTGGCGCAGGTCGGCCAGTTCGAAGACGAAGGCCGTGCCGAAGGTCCCCAGTTCCGCATAGAT
>OGXZ01000094.1_pt1 | contig 45486 bp, 38 predicted proteins | sample 1576431 | NCBI WGS metagenome assembly OGXZ01 (sample SAMEA3541590, study PRJEB24748) | human gut metagenome | biome: human gut; feature: human-associated habitat; material: faeces | place: China | collected 2012
TATGAGACCACAGATGAAAACGGAAACCCAAAATTTGTGGCCGGCGATATCATGCTGCCGCCGGGAAAGAAGCCCTTCGTCATGTCCCAGGACGATGTCTGCTATTATGACTATATGAAGGGCGACGGCTTTGCCACCCGGATCGTCATCGGGGACGATGGAAAGCCCACCTGTGAAATGGAACTGGACGACGGGACCGTGGTCACCGGCTCCTTCGACCTGGTACCTCTGCTGGAGGATTTCATTGCAGAGCACCCGGACTTTTCCTATAAAGGAGCCAGGGCAGTCCTGGCCTTCACCGGCTACCAGGGTGTTTTAGGCTATCGCACCGATCCGGAATATAAGGACTCCAACCCTAATTATGAGGAGGACCTGGAATCTGTCCGACAGGTGGCCCAGTGCCTCCGGGACGGCGGCTGGGAGCTGGCCTCCCACAGCTGGGGCCATATCAACCTGGGCTCCCGGGATCTGGCTTCTGTAAAAACAGACACCGATAAATGGGAGGAGCGGGTGGAATCTCTCATCGGCCCCACCGATATCATCCTCTACCCCTTCGGCGCAGACGTGGGCGACTGGCGGGCCTATACCCGGGAAAACGAAAAATTTGCCTATCTGTACGACAAGGGCTTCCGCTATTTCTGCAATGTGGATTCCAGCCCCGCCTGGGTACAGCTGGGGTCTGATTATTTGCGCCAGGGGCGGCGGAACCTGGACGGCTACCGCATGTACTACGACCTTCCGGAAACAAATCCTTCCAAGGATCATTTAAGCGACCTGTTCGACGTTACCACCGTTTTTGACCGGGAGCGCCCGGTGCCGGTGCCGCCCATGTAGGGTAGGAAATATTGCCTGCGGGCTTCCTGCCGGCGGCATAATTCTTTCCCAGAGCATAAAAATAAGCTGCTGCAAAAAGGAAATGGATGCTTTCCTTTCGCAGCAGCTTATTTTTACTTTATTGCCCTAAAACTGGACGATCTCCTTGATCTCCTCTGCCGGCTCCACGCTTTCCGCGTAAAGCACCGGACCGGTTCCGTCGTAGTCCTGCCAGAACTCATATTCGATCCTGGCCCGGACCTTTACCCACATTCCGGTCTCCAGGGTCCTGGCCTCTCTTGCCTTGCATACAAAGCCCAGGAAGGTCATATCCGCCTCGCAGCAGGTCATGGCCATACGGCCCGGAACAAAGTAATTCTTCGGGAATTCCGGAGACTTTAAGACCATAGCCGTAAATTCCACTACCTTCCCCTTGTACCGGTCCTCCTTGTCCAGGGCGTCGATATACCAGATGCCGTAGGCCCCCGGGTCGATCTGGATCACATCTGCCTTCATATCATAGGGCAGATCCTCCTCCAGAAGCTCCTGCTCGATCTCCCCTTCCGCATCCTCCAGGATCAGGTCGGCCTGTGGATTTAAGGCCTTTAACCCCCTGCGGTAGCGGGTCAGGCTGTCATCGGTCAGATCGTCGCAGCGGTTCATGATGATCAGCTCGGAATTCCTCACCATAAGTCCCAGCAGCGGCTTCATGTTATTTAAATAAAGCTCAAAGGTGGAGCCGTCGATGATGGTGATCTGCTGGAACAGCTCCCAGTCTGCCGGAAGTTTCAGCTGATCCTGGGGCCAGATCCCGTTCCATTCGATGAGCACCCGGTCCGGATCGTAGAGTGCTTCCAGACGGCCGAAAAAGTCCTCATCCAGCTCGTCTGCGCTGTCCACGGTGATCACCTTTGTCCGCGTTTTCTTTAACAGCTCCTGATCATATTCTGTGTCCCCCTCCTCGCAGAGGATCAGGACCGTAACTCCGTCAGCCTGGAAATACTCCTGCTGCAGTGTAAAGGAGATAAACTGGGTCTTTCCAGCCTCCAGAAAGCCGTTGATCAGAAACACCGGCATTTTTTCTTGATTATTTCCGCTCATGATTTCTCCCAGTGATTAAAATTAATGGAACAGTTCCTTCAGATCGTCCTCTTTTAAGCCGGAGCCGATGACGCACACCTTTCCTGTATAGATGGGCGCGCCTTCCCGCACCTCCGTCTCCTCGGGAACCATATCAAAATAGTGCCATACGCCGTTTTCATCCGGCAGCATGCCCTTGGCACGAAGCACCGTGCCGTACTTCTCTGTGTGGGCCAGGTCATGGAGGATCTCATTTAACCGTTCCAGGCTCACGCTGCGGCTTGTTTCCAGTCCCCAGCTTGTGAAAACCTCGTCGGCGTCATGGCCGTGGTGGTGATGGTGCTCATGGTCATGATCGTGGCCGCAGCAGCACTCCCCGTCCTCATGATCGTGGTGGTGATGGTGCTCATGGTCATGGCCGCAGCAGCACTCTCCCTCCTCATGATCGTGATGATGGTGATGCTCATGGTCGTGGCCGCAGCAGCACTCCTCATCCTCATGATCGTGGTGGTGGTGATGGTGCTCATGGTCGTGGCCGCAGCAGCACTCTTCGTCCTCATGATGATGGTGTCCCTGCCTTACCTCCTCCAGAAGCTCAGCCGCCATGTCGTCGGTGGGCTTTTCAATGATCTCCAGAAGCTGGGCTCCGGTGAGACGGCCGATGGGAGTCGTAACAACGGCTGCCTTAGGATTCTTCTCCCGGATCAGCTCCACTGCCTTTGCCACCTTATCGGCGTCTGCCACGTCGGTACGGCTTAAAACGATAGTCCCGGCGCTTTCGATCTGGTTATTGAAGAACTCTCCGAAGTTTTTCATATACATTTTGCACTTCTGGGCATCTACCACCGTCACAGAGCCGTTTAAGACCACGTCGATCTCTCCGGCCACATCGCAGACAGCCTTCATCACGTCAGACAGCTTTCCAACGCCGGACGGCTCGATGATCACCCGGTCCGGCTCATACTTGGTCAGCACCTCGGACAGGGAGCGGCCGAAATCGCCCACTAAAGAGCAGCAGATACAGCCGGAGTTCATTTCCCGGATCTCAATGCCAGAATCCTGTAAAAAGCCGCCGTCAATGCCGATCTCTCCAAACTCATTTTCGATCAGCACCACCTTTTCCCCGGCAATGGCCTCCTCCAGAAGCTTTTTTATAAATGTGGTCTTTCCAGCCCCCAGGAAGCCGGAAATAATATCGATCTTTGTCATTTTTAATTCCTTCTTTCTATTCAATCCATGAAATAACGGTTGTCTGTTACTAACTTTAACACATTTTTTCCCAAAGTCAACCGCCGCCCTTAAAATTTCCCGTCCTACCGCCTCCGGACAGCCTGGATCACGGAAAAAATCCCAAAGGCTCCCATGTTGACCACCACCACGCTGGCTCCCGCCGGGATGGAGTACACATAGGAAAGCACCAGGCCGATGAAAAAGCAGACCACGGATACGGTCCCCGCCGAAAGGATCACGCCGGAAAAGCTTTTAAATACCCGCATGGAGGTGAGGGCCGGAAAGATGATCAGGCTGGAGATCAGCATGGCTCCCATCATCCGCATGCCCAGGACAATGGTGACCGCCGTCAGCACCGCCAGGATCGTATTGTAGCCGGAGACCCGGACTCCGGTGGCCCTGGCAAAGCTCTCATCAAAGGTCACGGCGAACACCTTATTGTAGCAGAGAATAAACATTCCCAGGACGATCAGGGACAGGACGGCGCTCAATACCACGTCCTCCCGGCTCATGGCCAGGATGCTGCCGAACATATAGCTGCTGACGTCTGTGGTCATTCCCGTGGTCAGGGATGTGACGATGATCCCCACAGCCAGAGAGCCGGCGGAGATCATGGCAATGGCCGCATCGCTCTTGATCTTCCCATTGCCGGTGATCCGAAGGAGCAGCACCGCGGCGGCGGCCACCACGGGGATGGATACCGCCAGGGGAGCCCACCCAAAAGCCACGGCCACAGACAGGGCTCCAAAGGATACATGGGATAAGCCGTCCCCGATCATAGAATACCGCTTCAGCACCAGGCTCACCCCCAGAAGGGAGGCGCACAGAGAGATCAGAAGGCCGCCGGTCAGCGCCCGGACGATGAACGGATACGAAAGCATTTCTCTTAAAAGCTCCATCATTTTCCACCTCCCAGGAATTCTCTCCCGCATTCCGTCTGTTTATAGTCTTCCACAGAGCCGTAAAATAACACACTCTGCTTTAAGTGGAGGATCTTATTGGCCTGGACCACGATGTTCTGGATATCGTGGGACACCATTAAGACGGCCACCTGCTCCTCCCGGTTCAAATGGCGGATCACCCGGTAAAAGTCCTGGGTGGTGGAGGGATCCAGCCCGGTGATGGGCTCGTCCAGGATCAGAAGGCGGTCTGTGGCACAGAGGGCCCTGGCGATCAGCGTCCTCTGCTTCTGGCCGCCGGAAAGATCCCGGTAGCAGCTCTTTCTCAGATCTGTGATCCCCAGACGCTCCATGTTCACTGCCGCCGTTTCCCTTTCTTTTTTTGAGTAAAACGGACGGTTCCCCCGCTTTCCGAGACAGCCGGAGATCACCACCTCCTGGACTGTGGCCGGAAAATCCTTCTGGGCCGGCGTCTGCTGGGGAAGATATCCGATGCCGGACCGCTTCAGATCGTCGGATACCATAAGGCTTCCGCCAGTGGGCTTTAAAAGCCCCAGAAGCCCCTTCATCAGCGTGCTCTTTCCCGATCCGTTTTCTCCCACGATGCAGAGGTAATCCCCCTGGCAGATCTCCAGGGACACATCCTTTACCACATCATAATTTTCATATCCAAAATCCACATGCTCACATTTTAATAACGGCTGGCTCATTTGCACAGTCCCTCCCGCAGATTCTTCACATTCTGTTCCATCAGCTCCAGGTATGTGACCCCTTCCTCAAACTGCCGCCGGGTCACGTTATGGCAGGAATGGAACAAAAGAGGTACGGCCCCTGTCTCTTCTCCGATGATCTCCGCCACCCGGTGGCTGGAAAGCTCCAGATAGTAAATCACAGGAAGCCCCTCCTCTTTTACCTTGTCGATCAGATAGGCAATGGTCCTGGCGCTGGGCTCCGTATCCGAGGAACAGCCGGAAAAGGCCGCCCGGTAACGGAGTCCGTAGGTGTCGGCAAAATACCGCAGCGGGAACTTATCGCCCATGACGATCATGTCGTGGACCGCGCTATCCCTTACCTCCCGGAATTCTTTGTCCAGTCTTTCCAGCTCCTCCAGATACGCGGCAGCTCCTGCCTGGTACATGGCCCCATGGTCCGGATCCCTTTCCGTAAGAGTCTCAGCGATCACGTCCACCATCCTCATGGCATTGACCGGGGAGGTCCAGATATGCTCGTCGTACTCGATCTCATACTGACTCTCATCCTCCTCCAGATGACCATCTTCCTCACCGTCCTCATGGACATGAACGTGGCCATGGCCCTCGTCGGAATGCTCCATCCCTTCCACGATTTCTTCCTCCACCGCATCCACATGGTCCATCATGATGACCACCGTCTGGTCCTCCCGGTCAAAGGAATCCACCACCTGGTCCACCCAGTGCTCCATGGCCCCGCCGTTGGCGATGATCACATCCGCCTCCTGCATGGTGCGGATATCCCTTGGCGTAGGCTCAAAGGAATGGCTGTCCATGCCCGCCGGGATCACCAGGGACAGCTCCACCTGGTCTCCGGCCACCTGGCGCACAAAATCATAATAGGGGAACAGAGTGGCGGCTACCTTTAATTTCCTCCCGCCTTCCCCGTCTCCCGGCTCCTCTCCGCTCTCTGCTCTCCCGCAGCCGGAAAGGAGACAGAAAAGGAACATCACTGCCAGCGCCAGCCATGTTCCCCCTCTTATTTTCCTCGTTTTTACAGATTTCCTCAATGATTCTCCTCAGCTTTCCCGGAAAGGATCCGGATCATGTCCCAGGGGCTTTCGATCAGATACGCCGGGGCAAAGGCCGCCAGCTCCTCCCGGCCCCGGAATCCCCACAGGACTCCCACCGTGTCCATCCCGGCATTTCTTCCTGTTTCCATATCCGTGTTGGTATCTCCGAAATACAGACAGTTTTCCGGAGCAACGCCCATCTCCTTTGCCGCCTCCAGAGCACCTCTTGGATCCGGCTTCTTCGGGATCCCTTCCCGCTCTCCGACCACCGTGTCAAAAGCGTCCGTTCCGAACACATACTCCACGGTCTTCACGGCCTGGGCGTGGGGCTTGTTGGAGACCACGGCCAGCTTCATCCCCTTTTCCCTGGCAAAGGCCAGGAGCTCCCCGATGCCCTCGTAGGCATGCATCTGGTAGTTACAGTTTTCCCCGAAGATCTCCATATAAACCGGGAGGATGGCTTCATAATGGGCCGGATCCGTATCCTTACAGGCCGCCAGCGACCGCCTCATCTGCATTTTATAGCCGTCTCCCACAATGGTCATCATCTGCTCCTCAGACAGAGGCCCCAGCCCGAACCGCTCCAGGGACTTGTTGGTACAATAGGTCAGCGCATGGATGGAATTCACCAGGGTTCCGTCCAGATCAAAGATCATAGCGCCGTAATCCATACGTTTTTTCATGTTCTCATCTCCTTACAGGGCCTTAGTATATCATAAGAAGGAAAGCCAGGCAAGAAAATCTTGCCTCAGTCCCTGGCTCCCGGAGGATCCCTCTGTCCGGAATATTTCGTTAAATTCATATCAATCTTCTGCGATTTCCTTGCTTTTTTCTGGTTTCTATGGCAGAATACGTTGACCAATGGGATCGTTAATTTCTTAACGTATCTCTGGAGATCCGCAATCGTTCCGCTATGTGTCTTCCTGTCCGGATCTTCCCATGGCTGAACGGCCGCGAAAACGATAAAAGGAGTCACTGAATCATGGAAACAGCACCAAAGCACCGGGGATCCTGGAAGGAATTCCTAAAGAGAAAGCAGATCAATTTCACCGTACAGACGTACTTCATCGACGCCCTGGGGGCCATGGCCTTCGGCCTTTTCGCCTCCCTCCTGATCGGGACCATCTTTTCCACCATCGGGGAAAAAACGGGCGTGGAGGTTTTCAATACCATCGCCTCCTACGCCAAAGGGGCCACCGGAGCCGCCCTGGGCGTATCCATTGCCTATGCCTTAAAAGCGCCGCAGCTGGTTCTTTTTTCCGCCGCCACCGTGGGGATCGCAGGCAATGAGCTGGGAGGACCCGTGGGCGCTCTGGTGGCCACCATTGTGGCTGCGGAGCTGGGAAAGCTGGTGTCCAAAGAGACCCGTGTGGACATCCTGGTCACTCCCGGCGTTACCATCATTTCCGGCGTCTTTATGGCCCAGTTCGTGGGCCCCGGCGTATCCCGGTTCATGACCCTGTTCGGAGAAATGGTCAAGACTGCCACGGAAATGCAGCCCTTTTTCATGGGGATCCTGGTATCGGCTCTCATCGGCATTGCCCTGACCCTTCCCATCAGCAGCGCGGCCATCTGTATCATGCTGTCCCTGGACGGCCTGGCCGGAGGAGCGGCCACAGCCGGCTGCTGCGCCCAGATGGTGGGCTTTGCCGTCATGAGCTTTAAGGAAAACGGCTGGGGCGGTCTTTTGGCCCAGGGCCTGGGGACCTCCATGCTCCAGATGGGAAACATCGTGAAAAACCCCAGGATCTGGATCGCTCCCACCCTGGCGTCCATGGTCACCGGCCCCCTGGCCACCATGGTCTTTCAGCTGGAAAACATCCCGGCAGGCGCGGGCATGGGGACCTGCGGTCTTGTGGGCCCCATCGGCATCTATACCGCCATGTCCGGCGAAGGCCCCAGGATGTGGGCCGGGATCCTCATGATCTGTTTCATCCTTCCCGCCGTCCTCACCTGGATCTTCGGAGAGCTCTCCAGGAAGGCCGGATGGATCCGTGAGGGAGATCTGAAGCTGGATCTGTAAACAGCCTCCATAAAATACTTCGGCCGGCCAGGCATCATGCCCGGGCGGCCTTTTTATCATTTTCCATCATTGATCCTGATTCCGGGTAAACTCCCCTACTAAATACACGATCCCAAGAACTGCCGTCAGAATAAGCCCCAGATACAGCGCCCAGAAGATCAGCCTCTGCCGTCCCGCACAGAACAGGAAGACACTGATCACCGCCGCCCATAGTAGCGGAGCCCAGAAAAATTTTGAAAGACGGAATAAAGCACCGATCACCTTCATTGTATTCCTCCTCTCACGGATATGGTCTGTATCCTGATTATACCATGTCCTCCGGACATGGTACCCCTCTGGGAGAATTGAGCGCCTGGATTTTCGCGGTAAACGCGAAAACCAGATGCGCGATGGTATAATGTCTGCTTTGCAGACATTATACCATACAGGATCCCCCATTTCTATCCCTGTTTTATTGACTTTCCCCATGAAAAACTATATAATTTTTTCATGGGAGGATACCCCCCCCCAGGAATATTTATAAGGAGGTACAAACGTATGAACAAGCGATTTGCCGCCCCACTGGCGGCAGTGCTGGCGATGAGTATGGCGTTTTCATCGCTGGCGGCAGTGAAACTGGACACACCGGTCGTACGGTGGAGTTCTGAACGAGAGGCCCTTCCCGAGTGGACACGGGTGGAAAACGCCAGCAATGAATACCAGGTGGAGGCGTTCCGGGACGGGGAGCGCACATACAATTCCCGCCACACATTTTCCTCCACAGATACCCGTGAATGGCTGAAATCCAGCGGATTTGTCAACAAATTGAAGGACTCTGGAACTTATACCTTTAGAGTTATGGCGCTTGGAGATGGTAACGATACCCTAAACAGCGACTGGTCCGAGCTTTCCGCTCCCTGGACATTTGAAAAGTCTTCCGTATCATTAGGGAGTCCAGTCAATCTTCGTTGGGATGGCACCACAGCCTGTTGGGATGCTCCGGAAATTCCGGCAGAATATGCATCCTATTTCAAAGGCTATGAAGTATATCTTCTGGCTGATGGTCAATCCTGGAGTGGATACTCCAATGTACAGAACACCAGCCAGGATCTGGCTGACAACATGACAAAGGAAGGCGCAAAGGAATACTCCTTCTCCGTCCGCGCCGTCAGCAATACGCCGTCCAAGATCTTCCATAGTGAAACCGTTTACGCAGATGATCCCTACAAGCCAGGCGACGCTTCCGACAAGGTATCGGGTACTCTTGATAAGATCACTTCCGGCGATATTCCCATGGACCAGGCACCGGATGCTTTAAAAGAAAATATCAAGGACATCCAGGTGGCCATGCAGTCGGATCCGGACGTTCTGGCCAAGGTTGAAGCCCTGGAGCAGCAGTACATAAAGGATCAGAATGTGACCCTGGAACAGAATGTCACCTCCAATGAGGTGAGCATCGACCACAGCCAGGTAAAGGTGATCGGCGCTGCCTTAAACGCTGCGGCAGCCGGTTCCACCGTTTCCTTCAATATCGGAAAGCCTCATAAGGACGCAGTTGTGGATGCCATGAGGTATAAAAACACCATCCAGGTGGATTTCAGCCTCAGCGGAGCCGTTCCGGAGCTTAAGGTTCCGGTACGCATCACCGTTCCGATCCCGGAAAATGTCAATCCAGAATTCTTCCATGTGCTCCACTATTCCAATGACGGAACGTATGAAGATATCTGGCCGCTGGAGATCGACCGGGAGGCCCGCACGGCTTCCTTCACAGTGACCCACTTCAGTACCTTTGTGCTGGCTGAGGAAAGAACCGAAGAGGATAAGCCAGGTACTGATCCGGAGCTTCCAGATTCCATCGCCACCCCGTCCAACGCAAAGGAGTTCCAGGCCCTGGCCGACTCCCTTCCCAATGATCTGGCCGGTCTTCCCCAGGAGGAGCGGGACGCCGCAGAAAGCGCCCTCTGGAAGCTGGCAGAGGCCCTGGATAAGAACGACATCCAGAAGGCCATGGCCGGAAAGTCCGCAGAGCCCACTGTGAAAAAGCTCTCCTTCCTGTTTGACTCCCTGGGCGTGGGTGCAGCCATGGATGTCCAGTGTGCAGAGCCGCTGGAGGGAATGGACTACTATCCCCTGGCCTTCGCCCCGGACCATGGCACCATCACGGGCCTCCGGGCAGAGCTTTCCAATATCTCCACGCCCAGCAACGCCAGCCGGACGTATTCCTTCGACCTGGAACTTTATAAGACCACAGAGGGAAGCGCCCGATCCGCAAAGGGAACTGAAACAAAGGTCACTTCCCTGCGGACTCCGCTGAAATTCTACATCTCCATGCCCGACGGCTTCGAGGATGTGGCGAACGAAAGCGATACCCTCTGGTATGACGAGGAGACCGGCTGCATCGTGGTCTACACCAATGATCCTGGAAGGTTCACCGTAAAGCTCCGCAGGGAAAACAGCTGCTCCGGTTCCTCCGGCAGCTCCGGCGGCGGCTCCAGCAGAAGCGTCCGCGTGGATCTGATGAACCAGTCCCCAGAGGGCGGAAATTGGTCCAAGGATGGAAATATCTGGCGCTTTACCTTTAAGAACGGGATCCTGGCCCAGAGCTGCTGGCTCTATATCAACAACAACTGGTACTACTTCGGCAGCAACGGCGATATGGCCACCGGATGGTTTAAGGACAACTTAAACAACTGGTACTATCTGACTCCTGCCGGAGCCGGAACAGAGGGCGCCATGGTCACCGGATGGCAGCAGATCGACGGACGCTGGTATTACTTCAATGAGAAGAGCGACGGCTTTTGCGGCACCATGTTATCCAATACCACCACTCCCGACGGCTACACCGTAGACGGAAGCGGTGCGTGGATCCAGTAAAAAACAGATCTTGTTTCATCCGCCCGGGCTTTGTCCCGGGCGTTTTTTATGTCATCGAGAAGTGCGCCCTATGACATAAAAAACGCTCTGTGGGGATCGCCATGCGGCGAAAGGGAATTATGCCGCAGATCTGCCCCTCCACATCTTTCTGCCCTCTCTATTTTTCCTCTCCCCATTCCCCAGCCTACCAACTATATGCTCTCCTAGCTTCACATTCCCCCCTCCTGTATCGTCAAAAATTTTGGGCAAAAATCCCCCCTTTTTTCCATGATGCCCAAAAATCGTACAGAAATCCTGGATTTTCATCGGATCTTCCTGCGGGATTGGACATATATCTCTTTTTTCCCTGTATATGCCCAAAAACTGCAGGAATTTTGGGCATAGCAGAAAAAAAGTCTATTCTATGCCCAACAACAGGGCCTGTGTGAAGTGGTATGAAGTGGTAAGATAAAAGTAGACACCACCCCAAAAATAGTAGACAATAGAAATAGTCTTTTATTCTATAGATTCTTATATTATACAGGAGGTATCACATATGCTTACCAAAGAAGAACGCATACTCATTGGGAAAAGAATTGTAGAAGGTGAAATAACCGTTCATGACGCAGAAAAGGAATATCACATTTCTCGTTCTTCTGCGCAGCAATACGCCACAATCTACTTTTCGTTGACTAGTGCACTGTGAAGCTAAGGTGCGCCCCATAAGGCGGGTACTCATCCCCTGTCCGCAAAAGGACCGGCCTTCCGGCCGGTCCCAGCAAAACAGCTTCTTTTATTTTTATTCGTACCGCAGGGCGTCGATGGGATCTGCCTTGGCCGCCCGGGAGGCCGGATAGATCCCGAAGAAAATCCCCACCACTGCGGAGAATCCCACAGCCAGGAAAATGATCCCAGGCTTTATGACCACTGGAAGTCCCAGGGCCATGCCGCCCAGGGATACCACGCTCACCGCCAGCACCACGCCGATGATGCCGCCGCAGGCCGAGAGGATCGCCGATTCTGTCAGGAACTGGATCAGCACGTCCCGGGTCCTGGCTCCCAGAGCCTTCCGGATCCCGATCTCCCGGGTCCGCTCCGTAACAGAGACCAGCATGATGTTCATAATGCCGATGCCTCCCACCAGGAGAGAAATGGCTGCGATCCCGCCCACAGCCGCGGACAGGGCTCCCATCATACTGTCCACACTGCCCATCTCATCCACCGCTGTCTGGCTGTAAAAGTCCTCTGGCTTCCTGTCCTTCTGTTTGGCGATATACGCCATGAGCCGGTTCATGAAATCCGTCATATCCACATCGTCCGCCGCGAACAGACGGCAGGAGTAAAAGTTATCATTGGGCCAGGTAAGGATCGTATAGGGGATAAAGGCCGCCCCCGTATCGCTCCCAGTCCCCATCATCAGCGCCTGGAAGGCGTTCATCTCTTTTTTGTAAACGCCCACCACCGTATACTCGTCTGTCTCCCCGTAAACGGTCATCCGCAGGCTTTTCCCCACGGCGTTTTCCGTTCCGAACAGCTTCTCGGCGCTTTTTGCCTCCATCACCAGGTTTTTCCTCCGGCCCAGCACATCTCCCTCGTTGAGATAGCGGCCGTAGATCACATCCACTGGCTGTACTTCCTGGTAATTATAGTCGATGCCGGTAAATTCAAACTTCATTTTCGTACGGCCCGCCTGTACATCTGTGCTCAGATACGCACTGCTGTCGATGTAAGCCACCTCATCCCCGAATACCTCTTTGATCTTATCCAGATCATCCAGGGTGAAATAATCGGTCATACGCACATCATCGATCCAGTAGCCGATCTGGATATAGGCCTGGGTGATCCCCACGTCCTTATAAAGATCCTGGAACAGTCCCCGCATGGTATCGCCGATGGACACAATGGAGATCACAGAGCCAATGCCGATGATGATGCCCAGCATGGTGAGGAAGGAACGCATCTTATTGGCCTTTATGGCGTGGAAGGCCATGGCCATATTTTCGATCAGCATACGGCCTCCCCCTTTCTCCCGTAAAGTCCCCGGGTGTGGATCACTCCGCTGCCAGGCGTGGGATTTAAGTTTTTCTCATCGCTGATGATCTGGCCGTCGGAAAACCGGATGATCCGGTCCGTGAAGGCGGCGATATTTTCCTCATGGGTCACCACCACCACCGTGGCTCCGGCCTTATGGAGCTCTGAAAAAATCTCCATGATCTCAATGGAAGCCGCCGTATCCAGGTTTCCCGTGGGCTCGTCGGCTAAGATCAGCGGCGGCTCGTTGGCCAGAGCCCTGGCGATGGCCACCCTCTGCCTCTGGCCTCCGGACATTTCATTGGGCATGTGGTCTGCCCTGGCTCCCAGGCCCACGCATTCCAGAAGCTCCATGGCCCGCTCCGCCCGTTTCCTCTTGGGGATCCGGGCATAGGTCATGGGAAGCTCCACATTCTTTAAGGCCGAGGTCCTGGAGATCAGGTTAAAGGACTGGAACACGAAGCCGATCTTTAAATTCCGCACCGCCGAAAGCTCGTTGGGATCCAGCTCCGCCGTGTCGATGCCGTCCAGATAATAATGGCCCATGGTGGGGCGGTCCAGACAGCCCAGGATATTCATGAGGGTGGATTTTCCCGAGCCGGAATGGCCCATGATGGCTACAAACTCCCCCCGCCGGATGGTCAGGCTGATCTTTTTCAGCCCCAGGACCTTAATGGCTCCGGTATCGTAGATCTTCACCAGGTTTTCCAGGCGGATCAGCTCCTCATGGACGTTTTCTGTCATATAGGGAGAAAGCTTTTTGTCTCTGATTCCAAACACATCCATTCCCCCCTTACTGCGCCATGGCGGTCACGGCCATGCCCTCCGTCAAGCCCTCAGAGGGAGCGGCCACGATCTGGGTCGTCTCGTCCAGCTCCTCGCCCTCGCCGGGAAGGATCTCCAGCTCCACATCTCCCTCAATGCCGGTCTGCACAGGGACCTCATGGATCATGCCGTCCTTCACTGCCAGCACCATGGAAACTCCGTTCCGTTCCGTCACGGCGGCCACTGGCACCGTCAGGGCATCCTCCTTTTCCTCCAGGACGATCTGGGCCTTGGCTGTGATCCCGGCAATGAGCTTTGTGTTCTCATCCATGATCCGCACCTTTGTGGGGATGACCCGCTCGGTGGAGCCGCCGCCCTTTTCCTCACCGGTGGGGGAAATGGACACCACCTGGCCGCGGACCGTTTCTCCGTCCAGGATATCTGCGGAGATCTCTGCCTCCTGGCCCACAGCCACCTTTCCGATGGAATACTCGCTGACCTTGATCTCCATTTCCAGAACATCCAGATTTTCTATGATGAATAAAGGCTCCGAGTCCTCCACTGAATCGGCGAACCGGCCCACCTTGGTGTTGACCCGTACCACCGTGCCGTCGATGGGGCTGGTGATCTGGGTATCCGCCAGCTGCTCCTGCTTCTTCTCATACTCAAACCGGGCCTTTTCCACCTGGAGCCGGTAGGAATCCCCTGCCACTGCCTGGCCATTCTTCACCTCATAGGAGGCAGCCTGGCGCTTTGCATCGTTTAAGCCGTTTTCCGCCGTTTCCAGATCCACCAGGGGCACGTCCCCGCTGTCATAGAGGACCTTGGTCCGGTTATAATTGTCCTGGGCCGTTTTCAGATCCTGGACCGCCTTGGCATAGCCGTTCCTGGCGTCCCGGTCCTGCTCCGCGCAGGTGCTCACTGCCAGATCGTAATCGTTTTTTGCCATGGCCACTTCCTTTTTCAGGTCTGTATCGTCCAGGACTGCCAGGACCTGTCCCTTTGTGACCTTATCGCCTTCCTTTACAGGGATCTCCAGCACCTCTGCATGGAGATTGGATACCACGTCCACACTGTCGGTGCCGGAAACCGGACCGCTGACCGAAAGCCGGTTCTGGATCTCCTTTCTCACCGGCGTCACCGTAGCTGCTGTGGGAAGACTGGGCTCGCTGCCGCCCAGGACCTTTACGGCTCCAATGCCCAGGACTGCCAGGACCGCCGCCGCCAGGAGAAACTTCTTTTTTCCGCGCTTTTTCTTCCCGGCCTTCTTTCCTCCTGTTCCGTTCATCATCTCCTCCAGCTGCCGGTCAAAGGCCGCGTCCTCCTGCGGTGCTTCCGGGGCCGCCTCCTTCTCCTCCGCGTCCTGTCCTTTTTCCCTGGACATTTCCGCTTCCTCTCTGGTCTCCGTCTCCCCGGGTACATTCATTCCCTGTCCCTGGGCCAGTGTTTTTCCTTCCGTTTCATTCATTCTGTCGTCGTGTCTCATGTCTGTATGTCCTCCCACCGCGCTGTTCTCTCTTTCTCTCTTTCAGTGTCAGCTTCAGTATAACACGAGAACTTTTCTATTCTTATGCGTTTTCCTTTCAGTTTCTTTCAAAATTCTTACGATTTTGCGTCAAAGCCCGGGCAAAATTCCACAATGGCACAAGGATCAGATAAAATGCCAGACACAGACTGGCCATGGGTGCGCCTATGGTGGAAATGGGCACGTTTCCTGCAATGGACCAGGGCACCAGGGCCGCCATGAGGACCACCGTGTCCTCCAGGGCCAGGGCCCGTTTTTCCTTGTCCGGCTCCGCATCCTTTGTGAGCTGGTCGGTCAGAATGATCGCCAGGGTCTGGTTAAAGGAGATCATGGAGGTGACCACAGAGACTGCCAGGATCCCGCCGAAGGGCGTGATCCTCCTGCTGACGGCCTCCACGTACCTTTTGATCCCCAGAAGAAGGCCGGTACCCTCAAAGATCCCCGCATAGGCCGAGGAGATCCCCACGATCACCGACACCTGGACCATGGAAAGGAAGCCGCCTCCGTTCATCATGGCCGCTAACTGCGGGTCCTCTGACCTGTATCCGAAGATCATGAGCCTTATGAGCTCATGAACAGTCATTTTCTGGAATACCAGACAGCACACCGCCGCCGCTGCCGCACTGGCCAGCAGGGTATATTTCACCTTTGCGCGGAAGGCCGCCATCACCAGGATCAGAAGGGCCGGAACCAGAAGGATCCAGTGCAGGGTAAAATGTCCAGAGAACATGGTCTTCACATCCATGGCTCCGCTTCCTCCTCTGGAAAAGGCCCCCAGGGCCAGATAGGCTGCACAGGTCAGAACGAAAGGAACCAGGCAGGACCGGAGCATCCTGCGGATATTTCCGTACAGATCGGTCCCGGTCAGCTCACTGACCAGAAGAGCGCTGGTGGACACCGGGGAGCACCGGTCCCCGAAAAAGATCCCCGATACCACCGCCCCGCCTGTAAACAGAGGATTCACGCCCATGGCCGATCCCATGGTCATACAGACCACGCCCATGGTGGCCGCCGTGCCAAAGGATGTGCCCGTCAGCACCGAAACAGCACAGTTTAATAAGAAGCTCAGCAGTAAAAAGCCCGAAGGATGGATCAGTCCCGCCGAAACGGCGATGATCTCCGGAATGGTCCCGGCGCCTCTCCACAGGGCCGTCAGGATTCCGATCAGAAGAAAGATAAACAGGATCCGGATCACAGTACCAAGACCGGACCAGGACATTTTAAGAAGTGAAGGGACCGAATATCCCTTTTTCATCCCATAAAGGATAAAGATCACATATCCCGCTATGAGGGCGGCGGCCGTTGGGACCCCAAAGGCCACGCAGAACATCAGAACGGCCACGAAGGCCAGCATCACAAGGTTTTCCAGCATCATATTTTCCTCCCGTAAATCAAATACAGAGGCCGGGGACAAACTTGATGTCCTGGCCTCTGTCCTTGCATACAGTATAAAATAAGCTGCCGGATCTGTCCAGTGTGTTTACTGGATCTCAAAGGATCCGTCTTCCGATACGGAAATGGAGGACTTATAGAATTCCTCGAAGGCTTTTACCATATACTCCATATCCTTAGCGCCTGCAGTCTCATAAGAGGAATGCATTGCCAACTGGGGCAGTCCGATGTCCACGGTATTTAAGGATACCTTGGAGTTGGAGATATTGCCCAGAGTGGAGCCGCCTAACATATCGGAGCGGTTTAAGAAGTTCTGGTAGGGCACGCCTGCACGGTCGCAGAGACAGCGCATTACGGCTGCGGAAACAGCGTCGGTGGTATATTTCTGGTTGGCGCTGTGCTTGATCACGATACCGCCGTTTAAGTACGGACGGCTGGTGGGATCTGTCTTATCCGCATAGTTGGGATGGACCGCATGGCCGTTGTCGCCGGAGATCATGAAGCTGGCTGCCACGGCTGTCCAGTATTCTTCCTCGCTTCTTCCCATGGAGAAGTTGATCCGGCGGAGAACGTCGTAAAGGAAGGTGGAGCCTGCGCCCTGCTTCGTGCCGCTGCCCACTTCCTCGTTGTCCATCACGCAGAGAACAGAAACGCTCTTCTCGCTCTGGCTCTTTAAAAAGCCCTTCATGGATGTGAAGGCACACTGAAGGTCATCCAGACGCGGTGCGGAGATGAACTCATCCTCTGCGCCCCATACTCTTCCTTCCATCCTGTCGTAAAGGAACAGGTCGCTGCCCTTGATGTTCTCCTTTTCCACTCCTGCCTCAGCGGCGATCATGGACAGGAAATCCGTCTTGGAGCCATTCATCCGGAATAAGGGGAGCATGTCCTTCTGGAAATTGTACTTATATCCGTCGTTGACGTCCCGGTTCATATGGACAGCCAGGCTGGGGAGCATTAAAATATCCCGGTCTACGTCCACAAGCTTTGTCTCCAGCTTATTTCCATCCTGAACGATCACACGGCCGGCCACGGAAAGGGGTCTGTCAAACCACGGTCCGCAGAGCATTCCGCCGTATTTTTCCACGTTTAATTTTACATACTGGTTCTCCACGTTCATTTCCGGATCTTCCTTGATCTTTAAGGACGGGGAATCACTGTGGCTGGCGGCGATATTGAAGCCGGTAAATTCCTTACAGGGAACATGGAACGCGATGATGGCGGATTTATTTCTTGTCACATAATAGGTGCCGCCTTCCTTTAAGTTCCATACGCTGCCCTCGGAAAGCTTTTCAGCTCCGGCATTTTCCATATATTCTTCCATAGCGGCAATGGCATGGAAGCTGGTGGGGCTTTTTTTAATAAATGCAAATAACTCTTCGTTTAAATTGTTATACATGATTTCCTCCTATATGATTTACATGCTTTCCGACTGATATTCTACCATCCGGCCGTCCCTTTTTCAAGGGGTTTCGTCCGTTCCCGGTCCGGGACGCCGGACCACTGGGGATCCGGCCAGCGCCGGGATGGGCTTTCTTACAGGGATCCCACTGGAACCCATCAGGCCAGATGGGTATGAACGTATTCCTCTTTCACATCCTCCGGCACCAGTCTTCCTCCGGTGGCCCAGGCGATGTGGGTGATGTTTTCCTGCTTTTCCTCCAGTCCCTGGCTCTTAATGTAATCCCCAAGACGCTCCGGAACCTCTGCAAAGGCAAAGGCGGCACAGGAGGAGGGCTCGATGAACACACCTTCTGCTTCCATCAGATCCCGCATATAATCATAGAGCACTGCGTCTCCGGTGGTAAAGATCCCGCTTAACATGGGCTCCATGAACTTGCCGACAAAGGCGGACGGCCGTCCCACTGCCAGTCCGTCGGCGTGGGTCTTTCCGGAGATGCCGAAATCCTGGACGCAGACCTGGTCGTGGAGTCCCGTAGCCATGCCAAACAGCATACAGCAGGAATCCACCGGCTCTGTAAAGAAGCAGTGGACATTGTCACCGAACACGGTCTTTAAGCCATAGGCAATGCCGCCTGGCGCTCCTCCGATGCCGCAGGGCAGATATACGAACAGCGGGTGATCCTGGTCCACGAAAACTCCAGCCGCCTCCAGCTGTTTCTTTAACCTTCTGGGAGCCACGCTGTATCCCATGAACAGATCCCTGGAATTTTCGTCATCCACAAAATAGCTGGTGGGGTCGCTGTCGGATTCCTTCCGTCCCTGCTTTACGGCTTCCCCGTAATCGGACTCATATTCCTTCACCGTGACCCCCTTGCTCCTTAAAAGATCCTTCTTCCACTGTCTGGCGTCATGGGACATATGGACAATGACCTTAAAGCCCAGCTTCGCGCTGATGATACCAATGCTTAAGCCCAGGTTTCCCGTGGAGCCTACCTGGATCGTATAACGTCCAAAGAAATCTACAAATTCCTGGGAAGCCAGGATGGAATAATCGTCCGTGGTCTTTAAAAGCCCGTTTTCAATGGCCAGGGTCTCCGCATACTTTAAGATCTCATAGATCCCGCCCCGGGCCTTGATGGAGCCGGCAATGGCCAGCTGACTGTCCTCTTTTAAGTAAAGCCTTCCGGCAAGCTCACAGCCATGGCGCTCCTTTAAAAGCTCCTTCATCTTCGGGATCTCCACAAACGGAGACTCGATCAGTCCGCCGTCCTTTTCAGTTTCCGGGAACTGCTTCATAATATACGGCGCGAACCGCTCAAGCCTCGCCTCTGCATCGTCAATATCCTCCACCGTCACCGCCAGATCCTTTGGCAGCTCCTTCATGGATACCAGGCGCGGATTGATCCAGCCAACCGGCTTCTTTTCCACAGCCGCTGCGATCTCCGGTACCCGGGCTTCAAACTCTTTCCGTTCTCTTAAGTCCATTGTCCTTACCTCCTGATTATAAAGTCACCCCATCCTGCGGCCTTTTCCTCCGCAGTATGTCAGTTTCCATTATAATGGGAGAACCCGCTTTTTACAAGACCTCCCGTCATATTGACCCCTGGGTTTTCATAAGCTGTAACAAACAAAGAATCCCAAAGGAACTGACCCATGAGCTCCAAAACAAAAATCGTTGTCCTCCGGATGAAGGAGATCATCTACACTGCCATCTTCATCGGCCTGGCCATCTTTCTGATCCTGCTGTTTTTCTTCATGTTCTGTTCTGAAAAAGAAGCTCCGGCTCCCACTGCCGAAAGCGCTTCCCCGGCCGTTTATGCGCCGGGAGTCTACTCGGCCTCCTTATCCCTGGGCCGCCAGAACGTAAACGTGGAGGTGGCCGTGAGCCCGGACCGCATAAGCGCCGTGACCCTGGTTCCCTTAAGCGACTCTGTGGCCGCCATGTATCCTCTGATGCAGCCGTCCATGGATGCCCTGTCCGCCCAGATTCTGGAAAGCCAGTCCCTGGAGGGCCTTGAATATCCCGCAGGCTCCCAGTATACCTCCATGGCTCTGATGAACGCCATAAAAACCGCAGTTGCAAAGGCGGCCCTTCCAAAGGAAACCCCATAAAAGGACTTGACAATTCCGGATCCTAAGGTTATACTCTTCACTATGTTAGCATTTTACCATGATAAATTGCTAATTTATAAAAATATCAAAATACCACAAGAAGGAGGATTTTCCCATGAGGAAAGTAAAATTTTTCGCATCTCTCACTGCCCTGATGACCCTTTCCGTGGCTGCGCTCACCGCATGTACCACCGCTGAGGCATCCACCCATCATACGGTCTCCCAGACTGGCGGTGAGAGCGTCCATTCCTCCCGTCTTGACGCAATCTTAGAGAGGGGATATATCGAGGTGGCCACCGAGCCTTCCTTTGCCCCCAACGAATTTATCGACACCACAAAAACCGGCCAGGACCGGTATGCGGGCTCTGACATCCAGCTAGCCAACTATATCGCCAACGAGCTGGGAGTGGAGCTGCGCCTGAAGCCCATGGATTTTACCACCGTGCTGGGAAGCATCACGTCCGGGAAATATGACCTGGCCATTTCCGCCCTGGCCTATACGCCGGAGCGGGCCGAAGCCATGAACCTCTCCAAAGGATATTATTTCGGCAGTGAGGATCCCCAGAAGGCCTACGGCCTCCTGATCCGCCAGGAGGATGCCGGAACGATCACCGGTGCAGGAGATCTAAAAAACAGGACCATCACCGTACAGAACGGCTCTCTCCAGGAACTGTTCGTAAAAGAACAGCTCCCGGACTGCGGAAAGCTGAATCTGGTCTCCTCTGCCAATGACGCCTTTCTGATGGTGCAGACAGGCCGTGCCGACGCTGCGGCCGCCTCGCTGAAAATGGCACAGCTCTATCTGGATTCCACCCCGGAAAGCGGACTGATGATCCTTCCGGATTTTTACTTTACTGTAGATGAAAGCACCCAGGGGATCCGGATCGGGATCCCCAAAGGCGAAGACGAGCTGACGGATCGGATCAATGAGATCATCGACATGGTGCTGGAGCAGGATCTTTACAACCAGTGGTATGAGGAATCCCGTGAATACGCCAAGTCCCTTGGACTCGATCTGTGATCTTTCCCGTCCCCCTCTGGATCCGTCCGGAAAGTGCCTCCCCTGCGGAAGCCGTTCTGGGCGGTTCTTTTTTCCTTTTTCTCTCCTATGAAATATTCTTGCCACCAAATTTCTCTTATGCTACAATGGAATCATGAGACCGGGCAGGCGTTCTCTGCCCCATCCATGGATACCGGACTGTTTTTTCATGACGCGGTCCGGCATCCGGACCTGTACGTTAAATCTGTATATCCTAATTATAAGGAAGGAAAATGAATATGAATCGAATCGATCCCCAGTCCTGGAAAGCCGATCTGCCGGAATTCAGGGAAAAAACAACTGCCTTTTATGCAGGCGATCTGGACAAAATGGCCTATAAGGGCTTTTCCGGCCTGTATGGAAGCTACGCCCAGAAGGGCGGAAAAGCCAGCATGCTGCGTCTCCGTATGACTGCCGGCCGCGTTACCAGAGAAAAATTGGCCTTTGTTGCAGAAGCGGTCCGTACCCACAAGGTATCCCGGATCCACTTTACCACCTGCCAGACCATCCAGCTTCATGACCTCCAGCAGGAAGCCGTTTTTGATATTATGGAACGGGCCCTGGACTGCGGGATCGTGACCATGGGCGGCGGCGGAGATTTCCCGAGAAACGTCATGTGCTCCCCTCTCTCCGGTGTGGAAAAGGACGAGTATTTCAACGTTATGCCCTATGCGGAGGCGGCCGCCGACTATCTGATGAACTTCATCAAGGCTGAAAAAATGCCCAGAAAATTAAAAGTGGCCTTCTCAAGCTCCCCGAAGAACCTGACCCATGCCACCTTCCGGGATCTGGGCTTTGCAGCCAGACCCGATGGAAAATTTGACGTTTACAGCGCCGGAGGCCTGGGAAACAATCCCCGCTTCGGCGTCAAGGTCGCTGAAGCCGTGGATCCGGAAAAGATCCTTTACTATGTAAAGGCCATGTGGCTCACCTTCCGCGCCTACGGAAACTATGAAAACCGCGGAAAGGCCCGCACCCGTTATATGCAGGAGATCTTAGGCGGACCGGAAAAATATGCCGAGGCCTTCCTGGAAAAGTTAAACCAGGTACTGGCATCCGGTGAAAACCTGGATCTGGCCGTGGCTCCCTGGGATATCTCCAAAAAGGGCAACGGCTCCACTGCCTGCGGCGCCCGTGTGATCCCCCAGAAGCAGGACGGCCTCTATACCGTAGTATGGCATCCTCTGGGAGGCCAGCCTGATCCCGTTGCCTTCTGTTCCCTCAGTGATCTTCTGGCTGATATGGAAGACGCTGAGATGCGCCTGGCTCCCGATGAGACCGCTTATATCGTAAACCTCACCGGAGACGAGGCAAAACTGGTCCTGGCTGCCACTGGTGATGGTGCAGAAACCTTATTTGAAACATCCGTAAGCTGCATCGGAGCCAGCATCTGCCAGGTGGGCGTCCGCGACTCCCAGGCTCTCCTTTCCGCCTGCGTCCATGCAGTACGGGAAGCCGGGATCCCCGACGGAGCCCTTCCCCAGATCCATATCTCCGGATGTCCCTCCTCCTGCGGAACCCACCAGACTGGTGCCATCGGCTTCCGCGGCGGCGTGAAAATGGTGGACAAGAAGCCTCTTCCGGCCTTTGTCCTCTATGTAAACGGAAACGAGCTCCAGGGCGGAGAGACCATGGGCCGGGAGGCCGGAACGATCCTGGAGGACCAGATCCCCGCCTTCTTAGTGGAGTTAGGCAAGACCGTGGCTGCCTCCGGCATGACCTATGAGCAGTGGGCCGCCAAGGATCCGGCTGCCATCGACGCAGTCGCAGCCCCCTATATCCAGTAGGTTTTAGATAAAAATATCTGATATAAAAACGGCAGTCCGGGCGGATAAACGATCCTGCCCGTCTGCCGTTTTTTCTTTTTTTCCAGACTTTTATACTTCCCAGTCAGAATCCAGAAAGCCTTCTCCATACACCTCTTTGGCCTCGGAAACGATCACAAACGCATCCTCGTCGATGCCGTAGATGATCTTTTTCGCCTTATAAAACTGCTTCCGGTCCACCACACAGATCAGGGTCTCTCCCTCCACCTTGGCGTAGCCGCCGCGGCTCTTAAAGAAGGTACAGCCCCGGCCCAGATGCTCCATCAGCTGGTCGCCGATCTCCTGGACCTTGGGGGACATCACCGTCACCATGGTACTCTTATTCATACCATAAAGCATGATATCGATCACATAGGTGGAAACCACCATATTAATAAGGCCGTAAAGACCGGATTCGATATTTCCGAACACCACCATGGATGCGCCGATGATCACCATATCCGTCAGCATCACTGCCGTCCCCGTCTGCATATGGGGCCGGTACTTCTGAAGCAGCTTGGCTGCGATGTCACCGCCTCCGGTGGTGGAGCCGCGCATGAACACCACGGCCAGACTGGCCCCCATGAGCACGCCGCCAAAAATACAGGACACCATCTTGTCTCCCGTATAGACCGGCACATAAGGCGTGATGATGAAGTCCAGGATCACCGTCAGCACAGCCACTGTCTTCAGGGTCTTTATGGTCCGCCCCTTCCCCAGATAGATCCATGCAGCGATCAGAAGCGGGACATTCACTGCAAACGTCAGGATACCGATGGGCAGGGAGGTGAACCGGTTCAGAAGGATGGCCAGACCGGTGGCGCCTCCAGGGGCGATGTCGATGCTGTCGATGAAGCAGTGGAGAGCCACTGCCTGTAAAAATCCACCGGCAATATCATACAGAAAATCCAGCCATAGTTCCTTCACTCTTCCTCTTATTTTTGTCATACCCCTTTCATTCCTTTCCAGATAATAGTGAAAACACTCTCTTTCAGTATAGCAAAATGCCGGACACACGTCAACGAGGGGACAGTTCCCGTCCCCTCGTTCCGCTTCTATTCCTATTTTTCCCTGATTTTCCTCTAGTCTCTCAGGATCTCCGAGATCTTTTCGATCATCTCGTCCTCCTTCAGCCGGAACTTGATCTCCACCCGCCTGGAAGCATCCATGTCCACCTGAAGCTCCGCTCCCGGAGCCTCTGCGGTATACACCGGGTTGCTGAAGGAACGGCCGTTGACCGTCAGCACCTGCTGGAGCCTGGCGATCTCCGTCTCGTTTAAGCCGTTGCCGGAATCCAGACAGAACCTGGCCACAGAATTGGCCCGGTTATAGGAAAGCTGCTGGTTGCTCAGATAGCTTCCCACCGTATCCGTATGGCCCTCGATGATGATCTCCGCAATGTAATCCTGGTATTCGTCCCTTAAAAGAACGCCCAGGTACATGGGGATCGTTTCCCTGAGGGTCTGTTTGCTGGCATCCGTCAGAACGGCGCTGTTATAGTTAAAAAGCACATCCGAGGAGAAGGTAATGGAGCCGGTCTGGGCATCCACGGACATGGCAGAGTTATTGAAGGCCGACTGAAGGGCTCCGATGATATCTGTACGGATCCCCACAATATCCTGGAGCTCACTCTTCGTTACCTCCAGCTCATTCTGGGCATCCTCGATCTCCAGATACGCCTTATTTAACTCCTCTTCTGTCAGAGCTGCCTGGGCGTAGGCCTCCTGGAGCTCTGCCAGGGACTTATTCAGTTCCTCGTTGGAAAGCTCGATCTTTGCCCGGAAATCCTCCAGCTCCAGAGCCGCCTGGTCCAGCTTGGTCTGGGCTGCATTGAGGTCCAGCCTGGCCTGGTCCAGGTCCACGGTCTTCTGGCGGTAGATGGCAAGGGTGATGGCGATGATCAGCACAAACACCAGAAGCAGCGCTGCCATCATATCCGAGTAGGACTGCCAGTAGCTGTGTTCCCCAAAGGCCTCCCTGTTTTTTCTTCTATTTTTCATACAGATTCCTCATTTGATGAAAGGTGTGGATCTGGTTTCCCACGTCTTCAGTCATCTCCCGGCAGGCTGCTGCCAGGTCCTCCTTCTGCTCCCGCAACTCTCTGGCAAAGGCCACCTGGCGCTCCATCTCCTGAGCCACCGAGGCCTGGAGGGCACGGCTGGAATCCAGAAGCCTCTCTGCTGCCTCCGTCAGCTGTCTGCCGGATTCTGCATAGGCCATCTGGGCCTCGCCGGCAGATCTCATGGTATCCCCCAGACTGGCAAAGCTGGCTCCCATGGAGTATTCCAGTGTTTCCATCACCTGGGCCACGATCCGCTCCACGCCACGGGTCTGCTCCTCGGCATTTCCCTTTAAAAGCTCCATGATCTTTTTCATGGAATCGGCCATTCCCGCCTGGTACACCAGCATGGAAGCGGAATTTTCCCGCTCTGACACCGGCTGGGGAAGAACGCACTGACGGAAGGCTGCCAGAAAGCCGTCCATCTTTCCATAAGCGTCTGCCATCAGGCTCCGGTATACAAAATTAAATACCAGAGAGAAGAAAATACCGTATACCGATGTGTGGAAGGCCACCTTCATGCCCGAAAGCAGCGGGCCCACATTGTCGGAAATGGTGTAGATATCGTTTCCGTTGAAGGATCCCAGCCCCATGGAAAGCCCCAGGAAGGTTCCCAGGATGCCAAGGCCGGTGAGGGTCCCGCCCATGGCCGAATTAAAGTGGGTCATGCCCGCCTGGTCCAGCAGATCCTCGTTTATGTACTCCTCCACATCGCAGACAGAGGTATACCCGTACCGGGTCTTTAAGGTCTTCATCCGCATCAGGTACTTTCCAAAGGCATCCTTTAAAGCCACATCCTGGAACAGCTCCTTGCGTTCACAGTAGCCGGCCCACAGGTTCTTTTCCCCTGCCTCTTTGTATTCCTTCTGGATCTCCTCTGTGACCCGGACCAGCTCGTCGGTGCACCGGTTAAGTCTGGCAAAGCTGAAACCGCAGATCACGAACAGGATCCCGATCACCAGAAGGAATACGCCGTTGATGGCCAGGTTCAGGAACGATGCCACGTTTCCCGTAAAGATCCCATTGACATAAAGAACAAACGCCGTAGCCAGAATATACAGCACGAACAAAATATAATACAATTTATTTCTCTTCATCCCCCAACTCCTATCTGTGCCGAAACACGAAACCATGATCTGCCAGTTACAAAAACTTCCGTTGATTTCCAACTTTCACTCTTAATTTACCATATTTTCCTGGAATCAACAAGATATTATCCGAATTATTATAGAATTTTTCCTCAAATCGTAAGATTTTTCCCTTATAAAGCAGAAACCGGGAGACAGCCTGTGACCTGGCCGTTTCCCGGTTCCCATTTAACCGATCCGTTCCATCTAAAATTTATTTTTTTCTGGAATCCACGTATTTTTTGATATTTGACGCATTAACAAATTTTCTGATCTCTCCGTCCTTTACAAGCACCAGTGTAGGCGCCTGCATGATCCCATAGGCGTCGGAAAGCTCTGGATTCTCTTCTGCATCCACCACCTGGTACTGCTCATCCTTTAAAAATTCTTTGGCGATCTTACAGTTTGGGCAGGTCTTGGTGGTAAAGAGGAAAGCGCCGTTTCCCTGGGGGACCATGGACGGCTCCTTGGCCTTCCCTTCATTTCCGGCCTTTCCCTCATTTCTGGCCTCCTGGATCTCTTCCCTGGCCTGATGGATGGCCTGGGCGATCTCCCTGGAAGCCTCCGGGGATCTCTTTAAGACGGAATGGCCGATGTCGTACATCTTTCTTTCCTTATACTCCTGGGTCTTTCCATCGTTCCAGTTCTGGACCGGACGGTAGTAGCCGGTGATCCGGCTGTAAACCTCTGCCTTTTCCCCGCATACGGGGCAGGTGAAGTGTTCACCGTTCAAGTAGCCGTGTTCCCGGCAGATGGAGTAGGTGGGAGACAGCGTATAGTAAGGAAGCTTATAATTTTCTGCAATGGTCCGTACCAGCTTGGCCGCTGCCTTCCAGTCGGGCAGCTTTTCGCCCAGGAACGCATGGAACACCGTACCGGAGGTATACAGGGTCTGCAGCTCGTCCTGGATATCCAGGGCGTCAAACACATCCGCTGTATAGGATACCGGAAGGTGGGAGCTGTTTGTATAATAGGGCGTTCCATCCTTCTCACACCCGGCGGTGATGATATCCGGATATTTTTCCTTGTCATGTCTGGCCAGACGATAGGTGGTGGACTCCGCCGGAGTTGCCTCCAGGTTGTACAGATCGCCGTACTCCTCCTGGTAGATCACAAGACGGTCCCGCATATGGTTCAGCACGTTCTTTGTAAACCTCTGGGCCTCCGGGCTCACCAGATCCTTCCGGATCCACCGGGCATTTAAGCATGCCTCGTTCATACCGATAAGACCAATGGTGGAGAAATGGTTCTTAAAGGTGCCCAGATACCGCTTGGTGTAGGGGTACAGGCCGCCGTCCAGAAGCTTTGTGATCACTTCCCGCTTGATCTTTAAGGAGCGGGCCGCGATGTCCATCATATGGTCCAGACGCTCGTAAAAATCGTCTTCATCCTTTGCCAGATATGCAATCCTGGGGATGTTGATGGTCACAACGCCCACAGAGCCTGTACTCTCTCCGGAACCAAAGAAGCCGCCGGTCTTTTTCCGCAGCTCCCGCAGATCCAGGCGCAGGCGGCAGCACATGCTGCGCACGTCGCTGGGCTGCATATCGCTGTTGATATAGTTGGAGAAATACGGAGTGCCGTATTTGGCGGTCATTTCAAACAGCAGCCGGTTGTTCAGATTGTCGGACCAGTCGAAATCCTTTGTGATGGAGTAAGTAGGGATTGGATACTGGAAGCCGCGGCCATTGGCATCTCCCTCGATCATGGTCTCAATGAAGGCCCGGTTGATCATATCCATCTCCGCCTTGCAGTCTCCGTAGGTGAAGTCCATTTCCTTTCCGCCTACGATAGCCGGCATATTGGCCATATCGTCCGGCACCGTCCAGTCCAGGGTGATGTTGGAGAATGGAGCCTGGGTGCCCCAGCGGCTGGGGGTATTGACGCCATAAATAAAGGATTCGATGCATTTCTTCACTGCCGGATAGTCCAGGTGGTCCGTCCGTACAAAGGGCGCCAGGTATGTATCAAAGGAAGAAAACGCCTGGGCTCCGGCCCATTCGTTCTGCATGATCCCCAGGAAATTCACCATCTGGTTGCACAGCACGGAAAGGTGCCTTGCCGGGGAGGAGGTGATCTTTCCAGGGATCCCGCCTAAGCCCTCCATGATCAGCTGCTTTAAGGACCAGCCGGCGCAGTATCCGGTAAGCATGGACAGGTCATGGAGATGCAGGTCTCCGCTCCTGTGGGCCTCGGCGATCTCTGTGTCATAGATCTCCGACAGCCAGTAGTTGGCCGTGATCGCCCCTGAGTTGCTTAAGATCAGTCCGCCCACAGAATATGTAACTGTGGAATTTTCCTTCACACGCCAGTCCTCTACCTTCACATAGCTGTTCACCACATCCTTATAATCCAGGATGGTGTTTTTCATATTGCGGATCCTCTCCCGCTGTTTTCTATATAAAATATAAGCCTTTGCCACATCCGTATATCCGGTCTCCTCCAGCACGTGCTCCGCGCTGTCCTGGATCTGCTCCACAGAGATCTTTCCGTCCTTCATCTTATTCTGGAAATCTGCCGTTACCCGGAGGGATAAAAGCTCCAGGATCTCATTGTTGTAGTCCTTTTTTGTGGCTTTAAAGGCTTTCTTGATTGCTTCTGTGATCTTCCCTAAATTAAAATCCGCGATCTCACCATCGCGCTTGATGACCTGTATCATCTATATTCCCCTTTCTTCGGATATCGCCAATGTCGTATTCCCTATTATAGCAGAGCCGAAATAAAAACACAATATCTGGTTTTCTTATTTTTATCATAAACCAGATATTGTGTAGTTATCCACAGGTTATCCACCAGGTATGTGCATATCCCTTTCTGTATCTCTCTTTACCGGTACAGCTCCTCAAACAGCTCCACCGGCACGTAGGCCGTCACATGGATCCCGTCCTCCTTATATTCCTCTGACAGGAGGCGGCCGTTTTTCCGGATCCGCTGGATCCGCCCGGCCTCTGCATAGGAGAACACCTTTTCAAAATAGATCCTCCGGCTCCGGAGGATGGTCTCCAGGACGCCCAGAAGGTCCGGGAGCCCCTCTCCCGTCTTTGCAGAGATCTTCACCCGGTAATCGGCTGCCATATCCCGGCCTGCGGTATCGGCTCCCTCCCGGTCGATCTTGTTGAACACAGTGACGATCTCCTTATCTGTGATCTCCAGCTGGCGCAAAGTCTCATAGACCACATGCATCTGCATATCCATCTGGGGATTGGAGCAGTCCACCACATGGAGGATCACATCGCTGTACTTTGCCTCCTCCAGAGTGCTCTTAAAGGCTTCGATCAGATGGTGGGGGAGCTTCCGGATAAAACCTACCGTATCCGTTAAAATGACCCGCTCGCCTCCGGGCAGGGTAAGGGCCCGGGTGGTGGGGTCCAGAGTGGCGAACAGCTTGTCCTCGGCCAGGATCCCAGCCTGGGTCAGACGGTTTAACAGCGTGGATTTTCCCGCGTTGGTGTAGCCCACGATGGCCGCCGTCAAGGCCCCTCCATTTTCTCTTTTTTTCCGCACCACCTCCCGGTGGCGCTTCACATCCTCCAGCTCAGACTTCAGCTGGCTGATGCGCTCATGGATCAGACGCCGGTCCACCTCCAGCTTCTTCTCTCCCGGTCCCCTGGTGCCGATCCCTCCTCCCAGACGGGACAGGGAATTTCTGAGCCCCACCAGGCGCACGGCCCGGTACCGGAGCTGGGCCAGCTCCACCTGGATCTTTCCCTCCCTGGTCCTGGCCCGGGATGCGAAAATATCCAGGATCACCATGGTGCGGTCCATGACCTTCGTATCCAGGGCGTCCTCCAGGTTTTTAAGCTGGGCCGGGGAAAGCTCGTCGTCACAGATAATGCCTGTGGCGTCCAGCTCCCATAAAAGCTCCTTCACTTCTTCGATCTTTCCCTTCCCCAGATACGTCCCTGGATGGACGTTCTCCCGGTTCTGGATCACCTTTCCCACCGTAACGGCCCCCGCCGTAGACGCCAGCTCCTCCAGCTCGTCCACCGAGGCGGCCGTATCATCGTCCTCTCCGGTGCTCACGGCCACCAGGATCACCCGTTCCTCCTGCTCCTTTAATTCAATCATTTCTGCCATGAAAAACTCCTATCTCGTCTTCAAAAAGGCGATCTCATGCTCCGCCGCTTCATCGCTTCCAAACTCTTCCGTATATGCCTGGAACAGCTCCAGAGCCTTCTGGTACTGGCCCAGATGCTCAAAACAGACCGCCTGGTTGAATTTAAGCTCCCGGACTGCCGTCCGGTCCGAAAGAGCCAGGCCTGTCTCACAATAGCTGAGGGCTGTTTCATAGTCCCCTGCCTTGATCTCCGCCATGGCCAGGCGGTTATATACAGAGGTACCGGCCTTCCCCGACTGGATCAGCTCCGTATAAACGGCGTCTGCCCGTTCCTGATCGCCGGAATCCAGGTATGCCTCTCCCACAGCCGTCATGGCCTCTGCGAAGCCCGGGGCCGTTCCGTCCTCGTCCAAGGCCCTTCCCTGCTCCAGCTTTTCCCAGGCTCCGGCGGAATCCCCAGCCTTTGCCAGGGACAGAGCGGCAAAATAGCCGTATTCCGCCCGCTCTTTGTCGATCTGGCTCAAGATATCATACGTATGGGCGGCAGCTTCATAGTCCTTAAGACCATATTCGGCTTCTGCCCGGTATTTCAGGATATCCACCTCAAAGTCTGTGACCCGGTCTGCATCCTGGATCAGCGCCTCAAACTGGTCCAGGGCCCCCTCGTAGTCGCCGCTTTCTAAAAGGGCGATCCCGTTTTCCCGGGCGGTCTTCTCCTCCTCTGTAACTCCTTTGCAGCCCGTAAGAAGGAGCGCCGCTGCTGCCAGGACCGCCAGCGGTCTTAAGTGTTTCCGGAAATTCTGTTTCATATGCGCTCTCCGTCCCTATCTGGTGGTGCTGCCAAAGCCGCCGTTTCTTTCCTCCGTCGTCTCGTCATCTACGGTGATCCCATATTCCAGGAAGATCCCCTGGGCAAAGCCCGTTCCTTCCTTTACCTCCAGACGCTTTCCCTCCCGGCTGTCGTTGGTCAGCTTGATCTGGATATGCCCCTCATTGTCAGAGCCATAATAATCACTGTCGATGATCCCCACCGTATTATTCAGCTGTAAACGGTATTTAAATCCCAGACCGCTCCTGGGATAGATCTTAAGGACCCAGCCGTCATCGATCCTGGCCCGGATCCCGGTGAGGATCCTGGTGCACTGGCCCGGATCCAGGGAAAAGCCTGCGGGGGCAAAAAAGTCGTATCCGGCGGAACCGGCGGTGGCGCGGCGGGGAAGGCGGATGGAATCATAGATCTCCCGGATCCGGTCCTCGCTGTCATCGGGATGCTCTGACTGCCAGTCGGTGAGAAACTGTTTAAAGGATATTTTTTCAAATTTTGCGATTCTTTTCATTATTCTGAAATTTTCTCCTGTCTGATATTTTATGACCATTCAAGCAGCCCCCGCCTGCGGCAGGGGCCTCCTCCGGCCCATGGATGGATCGGGGGAAATCCGTGCTGGATTCTACTATATCAAGTTTGAGGGGGGATTTCAATGGGGAATATTTTTTCTCATGTCCGCATGGGACGCACCGCCCCGCTCTCCGGAATCTGCACTGGGTTTCGGAGCCGTTGAGGCTTATAGAAGTCCCTGGGATATGGACCGCGGCTCCTGCAAATGTGCATCTCCCGGAGAGCGGGGCGGCGCTGGCGGCTGATCAATGTGCCGTTAATGGATGCAGTAATGACCGTATCGAGGAAAAGCATTCAGGACAGCGTTCCGTTCATAAGCATGGAAAAACATACAGATTCCTTGACACAAACCTGCTGCCGCCAGAGGATTGACACTTTTGCGTTTGCCTCATATAATAACAATAGATGGGCAACTACCTCAGACCGGCACAGATCATAAAAAACTGAAAAAAATGCTCAAGCCGTTCTGCTCAGGCAAAACGGCTTTCTCTGTAAATGAAGATACAAAACAGAAAACAGGTGGAAATTTTGACAGTGACTGAAACCATGGACAAAAAGCACCAGGAGGACTTACAGCGGCTCAGAGGTTTTCGCCTGCTGGACGATGATTTCCTGACAAAATGTTTCGAGGGGAAAACCGAGTGCATTGAGTTGGTTTTGCGGATCGTTCTGGACAAGCCGGATTTAGAAGTCGTGGATGTCTGCACACAGGTTTTTGTAGAAAATCTGCTGAACCGCTCCGTCCGTCTGGATGTGCTGGCAACCGACAGCACTGGACGAAAGTTTAATATAGAAATCCAGAGGGCTGACAAAGGAGCCGGAAGAAAACGGGCGCGCTACAACAGCAGTATGATGGACGCCAACCTGCTGGAAAAAGGCGAAGACTTCGACAAACTCTCGGAAACCTATGTGGTCTTTATCACCGAGAATGATGGGATCGGAAAAGGGCATCCTGTCTATCCGGTTGAGCGCTGTTTTATCGGGACCGGCGAAAAGTTTGGAGACGGTTCGCATATCCTATATGTGAACGGCGCATACCGGGATGAAACGCCGATCGGAAAGCTGATGCACGATTTCTCCTGTACCGATCCATCCGATATGTACTATGATATTTTGGCAGAACGGGCAAGATTTTTCAAAGAAAGCAAGGAGGGAATTGCAGTTATGTGTAAAACGATGGAGGATATGAGAAACCAAACCCTCAAAGAAGGTATGACGGAAGTTGCGCTCCGTATGCTGGCTGACGGCGCTCTTTCATTGGAAAAGATTGCGGAGTATTCTGGTCTTTCTATTGAGGAAGTTAAAAAATTAAATGAAAACAAGAGCGCATGATCCGCTCCCGTTCATCTGGGACTGCTGCAAACCCAGGACAGCAAAAAGGCACTGACAGGTGTTTTCTCCGTCAGTGCCCTTTCTCTCTTCTCCATCCATTCCCTTTCCTCTCTGCAATATAGCCTAAACAGCTTTATTGTAAACGAAAAGGTATCTTTTATATGGTTTCAGTCTATTTTCCTGCAAAGTTCCTGCAGATCTTCACTAACATATCGCCGCTGCCTACGTTGTAGCCGCTGCATGCGTAAACGGCGTTAAGCTCCTTTGTGGTAACGATGATCAGAGGAAGCTTCTCCGGGTCCACATACATTCTGCGGGCCAGTGTCTCCACATTGGGAACGAAGGTGTCGTAGAGAACACGGATCCTTGGGAAGGTGCTGAGGACCTTGGTCAGCTTGGCGTTTTCCAGGGCTGCCTTGTCTTTTACCATAAAGATAATATCGGCGGGCAGATTCTGGAAGTCGGCCTCCTGCTCCAGCATCTCGTTTAAGATATGCTCCGTGGGCTCCTTACCCTGCTCTAACCACATGAGCACAGCCGGGTTCTTTGTGAGCTCGCTACCCTTGACCGTATTGCCGTTTTCATCGGATACCTTGAACTCGTCCAGAGTAAAGTTATCCAGCATGTCGGCCAGATCTGCATGGTATTTCTCCAGCTTCACAGTCTTTGTCTCGCCCTCGCCCACCACGAAGATGTACCGGCTGGCGAAGATATTTCCGTTGGGAAGACGGTTGTCGGTGATGACCTTGTACTGGCCGGCAGGAACGGAGATCTTCAGCTCATTGCCGTCCCATTTTTCATTTTCCAGATCCAGGGTCTGGTATCCGCCGTCCACAAGCTGGCTCACAGAAAAGTCCGGGAAGTATGCCCAGTTCTCGCCCTCTCCCTTCTGGAAGACAATGGTGCTGCCCCCCTTGTCCAGGATCTCCACCGGAACGAAGCGGCCGTCCTCATAAACCTCTGCCAGCTCGTTGATGGGGTTCACTCTGGATATGATGCCCAGGGCGCGGCAGATGGCCACAAACAGGATCTTTTTGGAGCGCTGGTTTCCGTTCTTTACGGTTAAGGCTCCCACGGGACGGGTCACGATCTGACCGTACTCGATATCCGGGTTGAAGGCGATCTCTTTATTGATATACTCCCATACGGATCTGGGATCCTTACGGAAGGCAGCCTTTTCTTCCTCTGTAAAGAAGTCCAGGATGAACTGGCGGTTCTTTCTTAAGGGCTCGTTGAACACACGCGGGCATACCACATACTGGTAGAACAGCTCCTCATCCTCAAAGGTATAATCCTTTGTAAGGGCCAAGGCCTCTTTTAATACATCTGTATCCACGTCTCTTCTGTCCTTTTTGGAAAGAGTCAGAAGCAGCTTCTCTTTTGCGTGGGCAGAGAAGGTCTCATCCTCTAAAAACTCCTCCAGACGGGTCACATTGCTGCGGCTCTCAAACAGAAGCTCGTAGATCTCCTGGCTGTAACCGTATTTGTCCACAATGGCCTTCGCCTTATCTGCATCAAACATGGCGGCCACTCTGGCCTCACGCTTTTTATTGGCAGCGTCAGTCTTCTTCATGCCCAGCTCTTTCTGTTCCTCTGTGGGCTTTGCGCCGTTGACGATCTGGTCCTTGGGTGCAATGGAAACAAAGTGCTCCCATGTATCATAATTCACCGGCTCATTCTTTAAAACGATCTCCACTGTATCCACATCCGGAGTATAGACCAGACGCTCGCAGAATACATCGTCCTTCTTTACATGGATATGCATGGTTCCCAGGCCGCAGGTCAGGCCGCAGCAGCCGTTTTCGTCGGTATCCATGATGGCAGCATCAAAGAAGCTGGAATAGTTTAAGATTCCAAAGCCCACCTGGGCGCCCTGTACCGGCTTCCCGGCCTCGTCCTTTACGCAGACCTTCAGATATTTTGTAACTGCATATAATTTCAGGTTATTCAGGAAAGAAGCCATTCCCACCTTGGAGATGATCTCCTCCCCGCTGATCTCGCCGAAGCAGCGGCTGTGGATCAGCATGGCGCGGCTGGCAGCGTTGGTGAACCAGCCCTTATTTAATACCTCCTCCGGCTCACAGGCTCCAAGGAAGTGCCATGCGCCATCGCAGTAGACCTCCACCCAGGCATGGTTGTCGTCACAGTGGGCCCAGCGCGGTGTGTAGATCTGTCTGGCAGGAATACCGATGGCACGGTATACGTTTACGCCGAAGGCGGATTCCTCGCCGCAGCGACCGTATGCAGAATAATATGCTCCCAGTGCGGAGATGGTACGGCTGTCGGTGGCCTGGTACATTACATTTTCTGCGTTCCAGTAGTTGGCCTCGATGATGGCGTCGTGCATGGAAAGGCTGTTGACACGGTCTGCCAGCAGTCCATAGAAGAATTTACGGCAGTCACAGAGCTCTTCCTCGTTGACACGCACATGAAGCACATAGTTTAAGAAAATGTCCTCCGGAAGATCCTTTGCAAAGGGGGAATTTTCCCTTAAGAACACTCCATGCTCTGCGCAGGACTGGAAGATCTCAAAATCGTAGTTGGCCAGGTCGCTTAAAGGGCTGTTGGCATAGATCCATTTGATGGCGGCGATCACATCAGCGCTTTCCGTCTTTTCTGCCTGTGCCAGTCTGGAGAGGATTTCTTCTCTTTTCTTCTCTCCTGCTTTTTCTAACAGGCGGCTGAACTTTTCTTCCGCCGCTTTCATTGCTTTTTCTGTAAACATCATAGAGTTCTCTCCTGTCTTTTGGTTTTATACAAGGGAAAAGGCAAGTCCATTTCCAAAAGAACCTGCCTTTCCCTTCTGCCCTCCGGGGATCTTATTTACCAAAGGAATGCACGATCTGGGCGCACTCTCTGAATTCCTGTTCGTCTGTCTCCCAGATCTCATACTCGGAAAGGGTGGGAAGTCCCATGGCAACCGTACTCTTTCTGTACTTCATGCCGCTGTCTAAGGCTCCCTTTCTTCCTGTGGTATGGAAAACTACGATTCCAGTATGGTCATGGACTTCCTGGATGTTCCATTTTTTAACACCACAGCCAGCCATGATGTCGATCCGGCCTGCGGCAGCCGCATACACGTCCTTTAACAGATCCTTACCGGCAACCACGTCACTCTGCTGTCCGGATGTAAGGATCGTCTTACAGCCCAGCTCAATGGCCTTTTCCAGTGTCTCCATGGGATCTCTGGTCATATCGAAGGCACGATGAAGCGTAACATCCATACCGCCTGCGCAGTCCATCATCCGTTTCATCTTCTCCATATCCAGGTCTCCGTCGGGAGTTAAAGCGCCGATCACAACGCCGTTGGCTCCCAGGAGACGGAACATGCGGATCTCGTCGCACATTAATTCCATTTCCTTCTCTGTATAGAGGAAGTCGCCAAAACGGGGACGGATCAGGATATTTGCTTTGATATGGTCGCAGTCCTCCATTACCTGGCGGAATACGAACGGGGACGGTGTGCAGCCGCCGATGGCTAAGTGAGCACAAAGCTCAAGTCTGTCAGCGCCGCCCTTCCATGCGTTGACGCAGGACTGGTAGGAATCCACACATGCTTCAATTAACGGTTTATTCATTTTATCAGTCTCCTTGTTTCTCTGAATTTACCATCCTATTTCTTATAGAGATGACATGCAACAAAGTGGCCCGGCTCGACCTCAACTCTCTCCGGTCTCTGCTCTAAGCACTCCGGTCTGCATTTCTTACACCGGGCGGCAAAGGGACAGCCCTTGGGAAGGTTGATGGTGGACGGGATATCTCCCTCCAGGATGATCCTCTCCTTATGCAGCGTCGGATCCGGGATCGGAACTGCGGAAAGAAGAGCCTCTGTATAAGGATGCAGCGGAGTCTTGTACAGCATTTCCTTGGGAGCGGTCTCCACAACGAAGCCCAGGTACATAACGGCGATACGGTCAGAGATCATCTCCACAACGGAAAGGTCATGGGAGATAAATACATATGTCAGCTTGTACTCTTCCTGGAGCTTATGGAGAAGGTTTAATACCTGTGCCTGGATGGAAACGTCCAGAGCGGAGATCGGCTCGTCGGCGATCACCAGATGGGGGTTTACCGTAAGGGCACGGGCAATTCCGATCCTCTGCTTCTGTCCGCCGGAGAACTCATGAGGATAACGGCTGGCATGCTTATCGCTCAGACCAACGATCTTTAACAGATTGTTTACGATCTTTGCCCTCTCCTCTGCACTCATATCCGTATGGATCAGGAGCGGCTCCTCGATCAGCTCAGAAACTCTCATACGGGGATTCAAGCTTCCCGCCGGGTCCTGGAAAATCATCTGCATATCCTTACGGATGGGACGCATCTCATCCTGGGAGATATGGGAGATCTCTTTTCCCTGGAACCAGATCTCGCCGGAATCCGGGATCAGAAGATGGTTGATCAGACGTCCGGTGGTGGACTTACCACAGCCGGACTCGCCTACGATGGAGAAGGTCTCACCTTCGTAAACGTCAAAACTTACGTCATTTACGGCATGAACGAACTTTGTCGGCCTGCCTAACAGAGATTTTCCCACTGGGAAAGTCTTAGATACATTTTTTAATGAAAGAATTACGTTCTTTTCCATAATCTGTTTCCTTACCCTTCCTGTGTCCGCCAGCATCTGCACTTCTGGTCTTCACTGATATCCAAAAGCTCTGGTTCCTGCTCTCTGCACTTGTCGGTTGCATACTTGCAGCGCGGTGCAAAACGGCAGCCAGTCGGCATGGAAGCCAGATCCGGTACGCTGCCCGGGATGCTGGGAAGCACTTTTACGCCCGAACCTAACTTCGGCACGGAAGCGATCAGTCCCTGGGTATAGGGATGGGACGGAGTGGCAAACAGCTTCTCCACCGGCGCCATCTCCACGATCTTTCCGGCATACATAACGATCACGCGGGTACACATCTCTGCCACAACGCCCAGGTCATGGGTGATCAGCAGGATACTGGAGCCGTCCTCCTTCTGGAGCTTTTTCATCAGGTCCAGGATCTGGGCCTGGATGGTCACGTCCAGGGCGGTGGTGGGCTCATCGGCGATCAGGAGCTCCGGGTTGTTGCTGAGGGCCATGGCGATCATGACACGCTGGCTCATACCGCCGGATAACTGGTGCGGGTAGTTCTTTAATACCCGGGCCGGATCAGGGATACCGACCTTCTTTAACATATCTGCCGCATGGGCCAGAGCCTGCTCCTTGGTCATATCCTGGTGCAGGCGGATGGTCTCGATCATCTGCTTATCGATCCGCATGGACGGGTTTAATGCAGACATGGGCTCCTGGAAGATCATGCTCATCTTGCCGCCGCGGATGTCGCGGATCTGGGTGTCGCTGGCTTCCACCAGGTTGACGCCGTCCAGCGTAGCTGAACCGTTGGTGACCTTACCGGGAGTATCCTTTAATAACTGCATGATCGATAAAGACGTAACGCTCTTTCCGCATCCGGACTCTCCCACCAGCCCCAGGACCTCTCCGCGGTACATATCGAAGGAAACGTCCTTGATCGCAGTCACACTGCTGGTCTTACTGGAGAAAAATTCTGTGCGTAAGTCTTTTACGCTGAGTAATACTTCTTGTGACATATTGGCTCCTTTCCTATTTCCCTCTCTTACTTGATCTTCGGGTCAAGAGTATCTCTTAATCCATCGCCGAACAGGTTGAATGCAAGAACTGTGATGAAGATCACAAGACCCGGCAGGTAAACCATGTGCGGTGCGGTGCTCAGGTAGCTTCGGCCCAGGGAAAGCATTGCGCCCCACTCCGGGTCAGCAATGTTTGCGCCGAAACCGAGGAAACTTAAGGAAGATGCTGCCATGATGGCAGAACCGATTCTCATGGTGAAGTTTACGATCAGGGACTGGAGCGTACCCGGGAAGATATGGACAAACAGGATACGTCCGTCCTTACATCCAAGGCTCCGGGCCACCTCTACATAGAGGGAGCCTTTCACGGCCAGGGTCGCACTTCGCATGATACGGGCAAAGCTGGGGACCGTAAATACGGCCACAGCGATGAATACGTTGACGATGCCAGGGCCCAGAAGAGCTACGATGGCGATGGCAAGCAGGATATCCGGGAAGCTGAATAATACGTCAGCTCCGCGCATTACCAGCATCTCGATCCAGCCGCCGTAGTAGCCGGCCAGAAGTCCCAGGACCGTACCCAGGGCAGCGCCCACGATAACGGAGGACAGGGATACGCCAAGTGTAAGGGGCGTACCTGCTAAAATACGGCTGAAGATATCGCGGCCGTACTGGTCCGTACCAAATAAGTGGCTGGCGCTGGGGCCTGCCAGGATATTGTCATAGTCGTATGCTTCCGGCGCATAGGGGGCAAGGCTCGGTCCGAAGAGAGCCATGAGCAGAAGGAAGCACATTACGAAGAAGGCGGCCACTGCGGTCTTCCTCTTCATGAATTTTTTGATAAATTCTTTTGTTTTATTAGTTTTGACGCTGACGTTCTCGTCAATATAATTTTCCTCAAAAGAGGTATCGGTTTTCACCTGTTCATTCTGTGTGTTTGGCATAATATCCTCCTGCTTGCTGTTAATCGAGGCGGATCTTCGGGTTGATCACGCCGTATAATACGTCAACCACCAGGTTGATGAGAACGTACTGGAGGGCAAAGATCATTAAAAGTCCCTGGATCACCGGATAGTCACGGAATGAGATGGAGTCTACCAGAAGACGGCCCATTCCGGGGATGGAGAAGATGTTCTCCGTGATAACGGAACCGGATAACAGTCCGCCGATCTGAAGGCCAAGGATCGTAACGACCTGGATCAGAGAGTTCTTGAACGCATGGCGGAACATAACGATGGACTCCTTCTGTCCTTTGGCGCGGGCAGTACGGACATAATCCTCTCTTAAGGTCTCAAGCATGGAGGAACGGGAATATCTGGCAAGGGTAGCCATGATACCTGTACCCATTACTAAAGACGGCAGCACCAGGCTCTTCCAGGACTCCAGGCCTGCGGACGGGAGCATGCCCATCTTTACAGAGAAGAACTGGATTCCCATAAGTCCCAGCCAGAAACCAGGGGCAGAAAGTCCGCAGATGGCTAAGAACATACCGCCCAGGTCCACCCAGGTCCCACGCTTAATGGCACACATAACGCCAATAAAGATACCTAAAAACGGAGCCCATACAAGGCCTGCACATACTAACTGGATGGTGAACTGGAATCTGGACCAGATCAGCTCAGTTACCGGGATATTGGACTTTAAGGAACGGCCCATATCGCCTTTGAATAAGCCGATCATATAGTCTGCATACTGCTTTAAGAGCGGATCGTTCAGCCCGAATTCTTCACGGATGGCTTCGATCTCTTCCGGTGTCGCCTCGACGCCTGCCAGAGTCCTGGCCGGATCGCCGGGGATCAGATGGATAAACATAAACACAAAAATGGAAATAATTAACATTAAGGGAATCGTTTCCAATAAACGTCTAGCTATATAGCGCCCCATTGAATACCTCCTGATGAAAACGGAGCAGCTTTAGCTGCTCCGTTTCCGATTAAATATTATTCGTGATCCAGACCAACTGTTCTGAATACCATTGTTCCGCCGGGTTTATACTGAAGTCCGGTCACGTAGGTCTTATAAGCATTGATGGTGTTATCGTTGCCTAAGAAGATCCACGGGCACTCTTCCCATGCGATTGCCTGGGCCTTGGCATAAGCCTCTGCAATCTGGGCATCATCGGTCATCTTTAACGCGTCATCCAGGAGCTGGTTGAATTCTTCGTTATTCCAGAATGCAGTGTTGTAGCCTTCCGGCGGGAACTTCTCGCCGTGAAGGATATTTCTCATGGAACCGTCAGCCTCGTAAGAACCGGAAGCCCAGTTTACATACCACATCTGAACGGTTGTATCCTCAAGCGGCGCGCTTGTCTTTTCTGCGTTGGCAGTGGACTCGTTGGGAAGTACCTTTACATTGACATTGATCTGGGACAGCTGCTGCTGTACAAACACAGCGCCCTTCTGCTCGATGGTGGTGTTATCAACGATCAGCTCTACGTCAAAGCCATCTTCAAATCCAGCTTCTTTCATAAGGGCCTTTGCCTTTTCCAGATCCGGCTTGTACGGAGTCTGCTCAGCATAGAAGCGGATAGAATCGGAGAAAATGGAGGTGGGCTCTTTTGCATAGCCGTTGAATACGACCTTTGCGTATGCCTCACTGTCAAATGCATAGTTGAATGCCTGACGGACTCTCTTGTCCGCAAACGGCTTTCTTCCGTCCGGAAGGGCCCACTCGGTGTTCAGAGTTACGTATCTGTATGTAGTTGCCGGTGCCACGTCGATGATGATGGACGGATCGTTTTCGATCTGGCTGACATCTGTGGTGGGTACCGGGAAAATCACGTCAGCCTCGCCAGTCTGCAGCATAGCGATACGGGCTGCATCCTCCGGAACCACCTGGAAGGTCAGGCTGTCTACGGACGGGCCTTCCTGCCAGTAGTTTTCGTTGCGCACCATCTTGGTGTAGCCGCCGTCTACTCTCTCAGAAAGTACGAACGGGCCTGTACCAGCAGAGTTCTTTGCAAGATAGTCGCTGGCGTTCTCCATAGCCATAGCCTTGGGAGAAACGATACGGAACTGGGTGATCTTGTTGATGAATGTATTGTTGGGTTCTTTTAATTTGATAGTCACCTGGTATTCGCTGTCAACCACGACATCCTCCCAGGCATTGATGGTTCTCTGGAGCGTTAAGCTGGAATCCTTCAGACCACGGTCATATACGGCTCTTACAGATTCTGCGTTGAACGGCTCGCCATCGTGGAACTTGATGCCCTCGTTTAATACGAAGGTATAGGACTTACCGTCCTCGGATACGGACCACTCCTTTGCAAGCAGCGGAACTACGTTGGTATCCTCGTCGAAGGTAAGCAGTGTCTCGTACATTTCGTTGGTGATCTGGTTGGAAACACCATTACTGGAAACGTGCGGATCCAGGTGGGTCGCGTCCGCCTGGAGTGCGATCACAATGTCATTGTCCGGAGACTTGGCTGTGGACGCTTCCTGTTTGGCTGCTTTGGATTCTTTTACTGCGGCTGCATCTGCAGTTGTTGTTTCTCCTGCGGCCTGGGCTGTGGTAGACTCTGCTGCCTTATCGCCGCCTCCACATGCGGCAAGGCTGAGAACCATAGCGCCCGCAAGAGCGATGGATACGATTTTCTTTCTCATCTTTTCTGAGCTCTCCCTTCTCATTGTATAATCCTAATACTGCCGGGCGTGCCATTACACCCGTCGGAATTACAGATTTTATTATAACGTATTTTGTTATTTTATACAAGTATTTTTAAAATTAATCCGTTCCATTCCTTATTTTTAAATGTTTTTACCAAAAATTTTTTATCATTTTTGTCTATTCTGCCTTTTCTTTTTTTTAGAATCCCAGGCCGGTTTTATTTACAAAGACATAATACAGTGGTAAAATAAACGCGGTGGTTTGAATATAAAACCTTCAGACCCCTATTATCAAAAAACTTTTTTTACAGGAGAGGTATCAGAATGAAACGAGTCTTAGTTGCAGCCATGCATCATGAATCCAACTCCTTCAACCCCATCGTTGCGGGAGAGAACGAATTCCGTGTACTCCGCGGACAGGAATTTTTTGAGAACTTCCGCGATAACGATTCCCTGACCGGCGTTGTAAAGACCTTAATGGACGCAGGCTATGAAGTGGTCCCGGCCGTTTCCTGCCGTGCTGTCCCCAATGGAGAGGTGGACTACGACTTCTACCAGGGCATAAAAAATGAAATTCTTGAGGTGGCCAGAAAGGAAAACGAGAAAAAACCGTTGGATGCCATCACCCTTTCCCTCCACGGCTCCATGCGGATCAAAAAGATCGGAGACGCTGAGGGCTATTTATTAGAGGATTTAAGAAAGCTGTTCCCGGATATCCCGATCTTCGCATCCCTGGACATGCACACTACCATGACCGAACGGATGCACAAAAACTGCAATGGCTTCGTGGGCTATAAGTGCGCGCCCCATACAGACTGCACTGAGACCGGCATCCATGCAGCAAAAATGACCATCCATGCCTTAAACGACGGCGTTCAGGCAAAATCTGCCTGGGTACGGGTCCCCATCCTCATTGCAGGAGAACAGTCCTCCACCACTGTGGAGCCCATGATCACGCTGATCAATGAACTCCGTGAAACCGAGAAAAAGGAGGGCATCATGGCCGCCTCCTATCTGATGGGCTTCCCCTGGGCCGACAACCCGGACAGCTCCGTAGCCGTTTATGTGGTTGCGGAAAACCAGGAGCTGGCAGATGCAGAGGCCCTGCGGCTGGCTGAGTTTATCTGGTCAAAAAAGGATGAATTCTGCTTCCAGACCGAGGCTCTCCATGAAAAAGAGGCCATCGACGCAGCCTTCGAGTCCATTGGAAGGGGACAGTATCCCGTATTCCTTTCCGACTCCGGAGACAACCCCACAGCCGGCTCCTCTTCGGATGTGACAGAGTTTGTAAAAATGCTCATCGCTGATGAAAGAGTCCTCTCTCTCCCGCACCCGGTGGCTTACGGCGGCTTTTATGATCCCGAGGCCACAAAGGCCTGCGAAGGCAAGGTGGGTCAGGAGATCACCCTGACTTTCGGCGCAAAATTTGATACAAAGACCTCCAGCCCGGTGACTGCAACCGGAACCGTCATGAACTACGTAAAGGATTGGGACGGTTTTGGCCGGTCCAACGGCGACGTGGCCGTGTTCCGTACCCACAATATCGACATCATCCTGGCCGAACAGCACATCGGCTATGCCGGCCCCAGGGTCTTCCTGGATATGGGCCTGGATCTTTCCAAAGCTCCCATTGTGGTCTGCAAGCTCGGATATCTGGGTGAAGAACATGAGGCCTTTGCCAAGAGAGCGATCCTGGTGCTGACGAAGGGAAGCACCAACGAGGATTTAAAGACCCTCCGCTACGAGACCGTACCGCGTCCCCTGTTCCCGTTGGACAATGGCTTTGAATATGATCCCAGAAAAAATCTCCACTAGGTTCCGGATCGGGATCATCGGTCCCGGCTCCATCTGTGTCACCTATGGAAACGCCCTGAAGGCTTCTGACACCGTATCCCTGGCCTGCATCTGCGGCCGGGATACGGAAAAGGGAAGGAAGACAGCGGAGAGGTTCCAGGTCCCCTACTATACGGACCAGGAGCAGATGTACCGGAACGAGGCCCTGGACGGGGTCCTCATCTGCACCCCCACCTATACCCATGAGGAGATGGTCCGGCGGGCTCTGGCCCGCCGGGTCCCTGTGATGTGTGAAAAGCCCCTGGCCCTGGATGCAGAGACGGCCCGGAGGCTGGTGGCGGAGGCAGCGGACGCAGACGTTCCCTTTATGGTCATGCAGGTGGTCCGTTTCTGGCCGGAGTACAGGGCCCTGGCCCGGCTGATCCGGAGCGGACAGCTGGGGAGGATAAAAAATGTCTACATGAGCCGTCTCTCCTCTCACCCGGACTGGACTGTCTGGCACCGGGATCCAGAAAAATCCGGCGGAGGGCTTTATGATCTCCATATCCATGAGCTTGATTTTTTATACAGTGTTTTCGGTCCGGCGGAAACGGTTTACGCCATTGGGGATAGGGAGGAGAACGGATGCTTTAACAACGTTTCCACCTGCCTGCGCTTTTCCTCGGGTGTTCCGGCAGTGGCCGAGGGCTTTATGGATATGACCGGGGATTTCCCGTTTTCCGCGTCCTTCCGGGTAAATGGCGAAAGGGCCTCTGTGGTCTATGAGAGCCGGGATGGGGCCATGACGCTTTATAAGGCGGATAAGCCTGGAGAGGAGCTGGAAATTCCCAGATACGATCCGTACCGGGAGGAAACGGAGTATTTTGCGGACTGTGTCCGCAGTAAAAAAGAGACCGCGCTCATCCCGGGGACGGACGTGATCTCTGTTCTGGAACTATTGGATGCGGTAAAGGAATCCTTGGTTTCGGGGAAGGCGGTGAGGCTTTCGCGGGATTCTGGAAGATAAGGAAGGAGCCTGCCTGCGGCAAGGTCTCCCTCTGCGGGATGGAGCGCCGGACGCTCCGCTCCGGCGGGATCAGGCGTGGAGGACCACACGGCCTTCGGCCAGGGATCGCTTCACATCAATGACTCTCTGATTGGCACTGCCCTTCCAGTGAAGGGCGGTGTCTTTTTGTTCTTCTATAAAAGGACCGTCCACCAGTACGTCTGCCAGGGGCATAAACGGAAGGTCTTTTACTTCCTCCCAAAGATAGCCGGTATAGATCCAGATGTTCTTGTCCGGGAAGGTCTCATGGATCTCTTTTATGAGAGCTCCGATCTCGTCCCGGTTGGCCATGTGGAGGGGATCGCCGCCGCTCATGGTAACGCCGGAGATGTAGGGCTGACTGAGTTCGGCAAACAGCTCCTCTCTGGCCGCATCGTCGAAGGGGATCCCGCCGCAGATATCCCAGGTGATGGGATTGTGGCAGTTCTTGCAGCCATGGCTGCAGCCTGCCACCCACAGGACGGTGCGCAGGCCGTCGCCGTTTAACATGTCGTCTTTGGTAATATTATGGTATCGCATGGGTATTTTCCTTTCTTTCCGTCCGGAGTGTGGGGGCTGCACCTTATGGCAGAGCCTTCCCGGACACGCCTTGGTAAACAGGATCGCACGGCGGGGAACTCCTCCCGCGGGACGCAAAGCCGTGACATTCATCATTGGGCGAGGGGATGGGAACTCCAAAAGTGGCCTTTATGGACGCCCAATGATTCATGTGGGGGCTGCGCCCTATGGCAGAGCCTTCCCGGACACGCCTTGGTAAACAGGATCGCACGGCGGGGAAC